>QWCV01002652.1_pt1 | contig 14226 bp, 11 predicted proteins | sample 1972621 | NCBI WGS metagenome assembly QWCV01 (sample SAMN09866699, study PRJNA288562) | Human gut metagenome isolate pre2_stool, whole genome shotgun sequencing... | isolation source: gut | host: Homo sapiens | place: USA: California
TTCAAATAAAATCTGTGGTGGAAATGCTTTGCTTAAATGCTCGACATTTAAGACATCATTACCGCTGACACAGGAAGGTTCCAGTGTTAAGTGCATATCTGTATGCAGTTCCATCGGTTTTTCAACCGGGGTCATCTTATCCAGCATCTTTTCACGGCTTTCTGCACGCTTAATGGATTTTTCACGGTTGAAGGAGCGAAGCTTTTCAATGACCGCTTCCTGATGCTTAATTTCCTGCTGCTGATTCAGATACTCTTTCATTCTGGCTTCGCGGAGCATTTCCTTTTTCTTGGCGTAATCTGTATAATTGCCCATGAAAGTGGTAAGCTTGCCCAGTTCGATCTCGACGACTTTTGTTACAACCCGGTTCAGAAAATACCGGTCATGAGAGACAATCAGTACTGCACCAGGATAATTCAGAAGATAAGTTTCCAGCCATGAGATGGAATTTAAATCCAAATGGTTGGTTGGCTCGTCCAAAAGCAGAATATCCGGCTTTGTGAGGAGCAGTTTTCCGAGAGAGACACGGGTTTTCTGACCTCCGGATAAAGTCGCGACCGGTTTTGCGAATTCTTCTTCTGTAAATCCAAGTCCTTTTAAAACACCAGTAATCTCACTTTCGCAGGCGTATCCATTTTCACGTTCGAATGCTGCTGTGAGCCGCTGGTATGTATTCATACGTTCTTCCAGACGTTCGCCGCTTAAATGCTTCATTTCCTGTTCAATCTCACGAATCTGCCGCTCCATGTCGAGAATATCGGCTTTTGCAGTGCGTACCTCTTGATAGATCGTATGGTCATTATTCATATCCTGATGCTGTGCCAGATATCCCATCGTCTTGCCGCGTGTCAGAACAACATTGCCGCCGTCCGCCTGTATCTCACCAACGATCATCTTAAGAAGTGTTGTCTTTCCAGCACCGTTCGGTCCTACGAGAGCTGCTTTTTCGTGGTCTTCTATATGAAAGGAGCCGCCGGAGACAATTACTTCTTCTCCAAAGGCTTTTTTGATATTGTGACATGCAAGTATCATCCTATCCTCCTTGATAAAAATCCTGTGACTTTGAGAAATAAAGATGCCGCAGGGCTGCGACCGGCGCTGCGACCGCATAATTTTGGCATCATCTTATACTATTATAACGAAAATACTACAAAAAACAACTAAAAAGTTTGACATTATACTAACGATTGCCTATAATAATGAGTAGAAATTTTTGAAGGAAGGAGGTGCGGATCATGCAAAACAGGGGAATTTCACAGGCAGTTATCCGTAGATTACCCAGATATTATAGATACCTTGGGGAGCTGATCGAGCAGGGAGTAGAACGAATCTCTTCCAATGAGCTTAGTAAAAGAATGAAAGTAACAGCTTCCCAGATTCGTCAGGATCTTAATAATTTTGGTGGATTCGGGCAACAGGGGTATGGCTATAATGTAAAATATCTGTACTCAGAAATCGGAAAAATTCTTGGATTGGAACAGGATCATAATATTATTATTATTGGTGCTGGTAATTTGGGGCGTGCACTTGCGAACTATGCATCATTTGAAAAGCGGGGATTTATCTTAAAAGGATTGTTTGATATCAATCCGGAGCTTGACGGGCAGGAAGTTCGTGGTGTTCCAATTCATATGATGGACGAGCTTCCGAAATTTGTAGATGAGAACAGTATCGATATTGCAGCATTGACGATTCCAAAGGATGAGTCAATCAAAGTCGCAAAATTTCTGGCAGATCACAATGTTCACGGAATATGGAATTTTGCACATACAGATCTGAATCTCCCGGAAAGTGTGATTGTTGAGAATGTACATTTATCCGAGAGTCTGATGAGGCTGTCATATAATATATGCCGCTACAAGGAAGAACATAATTAAGGAGATAACGTGTAAAGACAGGTTTGTTCAGATAGCATCCTGGCTTTGCACGTTTCTTTCTATCAGGAGGAATCAAAACTATGAGATATTTGCCAGATGCTAAACAGATGAAAACGGCAGATTCATTTACGATAAATGAACTTAAGATCCCGTCCCTGGAACTTATGGAACGGGCTGCCAGAGCATGTGTAGATCACATTAAAGACTGGAAAATTAATTTAAATAAAATATGTGTCCTCTGTGGTTCTGGAAATAATGGCGGGGACGGCTTTGCGATTGCCAGAATGTTTGCATGGGAAGGGTATGACGTAACAGCAGTTCTGGTCGGAAACAGAGATCACTGCACACCAGAGACTGCCTATCAGATAGAACAGTTGAAAAATACAGGAGCACAGTTTAAGGAGCAGTTTGAGCAAGAAGCATTTGAAAGTGAACCGTATACTTTAATTATCGATGCAATTTTTGGAGTTGGACTTTGCCGGGAGGTTGGAGGCAGATATGTGCAGATTATAGAGTGTGTGAATCAGTCTGATGCAGTCCGTATGTCCGTGGATATTCCTTCCGGAATTTGCGCAACTACAGGAAATGTATTAGGAATTGCAGTGCGTGCAGACTATACTGTGACAATTCAGGAGACGAAAGTTGGTCTTGTACTTGATCCGGGAAGAAGTTATGCAGGAATCTGTGTATCCGAGGATATCGGAATTGTATCACTTCCACTGGAAAGAGATGAGGAAACAGTTTGTACCCTGGAGGGAAGTGATTATGCAGCACTTCTTCCGAAACGAAATGCGGACTCTAATAAAGGAACTTACGGAAAGCTTCTTATGATCACCGGAAGCAAAGGTATGTCAGGTGCTGCATATCTTGGCGCACTTGCAGCTTACAGGACAGGTACCGGGCTGGTGCAGATCTATACTGCTAAAGAGAATCGCGTGATCTTACAGAGTCAGATTCCGGAAGCGATCATTACAACTTATGAAAAATATGATGTCAATGAACTACATCGCTTGATTGACTGGGCAGATGTCGTAGCTATAGGTTCCGGACTTGGAACAAAGAAGATTGCAAGGAAGATTTTAAAAGAAACCATTGCATATACAAAGAAACCTTGTGTCATAGATGCAGACGGACTCAATATTTTGTCTGAACATATGGATTATCTGTGTGGTGCAGATTGTGAACATTTTATCTTTACACCGCACATGAAAGAATTTGAACGGATCAGCGGTTTGAAGATTGCTGAAGTAAAAAAAGATCGTATTGCAGCACTTCGTACATTTGTTAAAGAATATGACGTTACCTGCGTACTGAAGGATTCCAGAACAACCATTGCAAAGCCGAGAGAGCGGGTAGCGGTAAATCTATCCGGCTGTGCGGCTATGGCAAAAGCCGGATCCGGGGATGTGCTGGCAGGCATTATCGCATCGTATCTCGCACAGGGACTTTCTGAATGGGAAGCAGCGCTTCTCGGTGTTTATATTCACGGAAGAGCTGGTGAGATTATAGAGAAGGAACAAGGCGCATACAGTCTTCTCGCAAGGGAACTTGCACAAAAGGCAGGAACAGCCATGACGATACAGGAGGAAAACTAGATTATGAAACAATACAGCAGAGTATGTGAACGAGTGGATCTGGATGCAATTTTTTATAATTTCCAGATGATGAAAGCAAATATCAAAGATGGGGTACAGATGATTGCAGTTATCAAAACAGATGGATACGGACATGGTGCAGTCCAGATTGCCCGGTTACTGGAACCGGTAGACTATATCTGGGGCTACGCGGTTGCAACACTGGATGAAGCTGTCGTCTTGAGAAAAAATGAAATAAAAAAACCAATTCTTGTGCTTGGATGCATTTTCCCGGATCAGTGGGAAGCAATGATTGAAAATGAAATCCGGATGACCACTTACACAGTAGAAATGGCGAAAGGAGTTTCGAATCTTGCGGTCAAAATGGGAAAAGATGCATATATTCATATTAAGCTGGATACCGGAATGTCAAGACTTGGGTTCCAGATTCATGAAGACAGTGTAGATGCAATTGAAGAAATTTCAAAAATGCCGGGACTTAAATTAGAAGGAATGTTCACACATTTTGCAAAAGCAGATGAAACAGACAAGGCATATACAGATGTTCAGATTGGAAAATACAACTATATGCGTGATGAACTTAAAAAGCGAGGTGTCACATTTCCGATTTACCACTGCTCAAATAGTGCCGGTATCATTGATATTAAGAAAGCGAACATGGATCTGGTACGTGCCGGAATATCCATTTATGGATTGTATCCTTCCGAGGAGGTAGAAAAAAAGAATGTTCCGTTAAGACCGGCCATGGAACTGATCAGTCATGTCTCTTATGTAAAGACAGTTCCGGAAGGAACTCCGGTCAGCTATGGCGGAACCTATGTGACAGAAAAAGAGACTTCTCTTGCGACCATTCCGGTCGGCTACGGAGATGGATATCCCAGAAGTCTTTCTAACAAAGGTTATGTACTGATCCATGGCAAAAAAGCACCAATCCGCGGAAGAGTTTGTATGGACCAGTTTATGGTCGATGTGACAGATATTCCAGATGTAAAATTTGGTGATAAAGTAACACTGGTCGGTAAAGATGGTGAAGAATTTCTTCCGGTGGAGACTTTAAGTGATCTGTCTGGAAGATTTAACTATGAATTTGTCTGTGATCTCGGAAAGAGAATTCCAAGAGAATACATTCAGAATGGGCAGGTCACAGAACAGGTCGATTATTTTGATGTGTAGATGTGTAATAGTAAGAAAGGGTAAAAGCCCAGACTGGGATGCCTGCGAATGGATTTTGCTTTATTCTTGCATGAAATATAAGAATACTTCCGAAAAAGCTGGAAATACTTGTAGTATCATAGTAAAATCGGAGTGTGGACATTGTGCAGGTAAGACGTGGTGATATCTATTATGCAGATTTGAGTCCGGTGGTCGGCTCAGAACAGGGAGGGATTCGTCCGGTGCTGATCATTCAGAATGACGTAGGAAACCGTCACAGCCCGACTGTCATATGTGCGGCGATTACTTCCCGTATGAATAAGGCGAAGCTGCCGACTCATGTAGAGATAGATGCAAGAAAATATCAGATTGTAAAGAATTCTGTGGTATTATTAGAACAGATCCGAACCATAGACAAACAGCGCTTAAAGGACATGGTTTGTCACCTGGATAAAGAAATGATGTACAAAGTAGATGAAGCAATCAAAGTCAGTTTTGAGCTTCATACATAATCAAAGGAGTGAAAGAAAGTAGAATTATGGACGAGGCCAGACAGGGGACCACGGATAAGCTGATCCGTAATGTGTTCCGATACATGGATAAGAATGCCCGGGATATCATGACTCACAGGAAGAATATTGTGGCGATAGATGAGGAGGAATCTCTGGAAGATGCACTGCATTTTATGCTGGAGACGAATTATTCAAGATTTCCGATTTACAGAGAAAGTATTGATGAGATCATCGGTTTTATGCATTTGCGTGAGGCCATGACATGCTATTTGAAAAACAATTACAGAAATGTTCCGGTCAAAGAATTACATTCTTACATAAGACCTGTAGATTTTATACCGGAGTCTAAGAATATTGATCGCCTTTTTAAGGAGATGCAGGCAAAGAAAAACCACATCGTAATTGTTATGGATGAATATGGGCAGACTTCCGGTCTTGTGACACTGGAAGATATACTGGAAGAAATTGTCGGAAATATTATGGATGAGCATGATGTGGAAGAAGAATTGATCATTGTACTTTCTGCCAGTTCCTATATCGCGAGCGGTATGCTGGAGCTGGAAAAACTGGGAGACCTTTTGCATGTTACATTTGACACGGAGGAGTACGGAACACTCAATGGCTTTATGATCGACAAGCTGGAACGTATCCCGAATGAAGGCGAAGAGTGTATTGTAGTATATAAGAATTACCGATTTACCGTTCTGGAAGTGAATGATAATACAATTCAAAGAGTAAAGATTGAAAAACTTCTGATGGCGTGATAGAATAAAGAACGTGTGAAAACAGATAGAAAAGAGGTATAGAAATGTCAGGACATTCAAAATTTGCCAATATTAAACATAAGAAAGAGAAAAATGATGCAGCAAAGGGTAAGATCTTTACGAAAATCGGAAAAGAACTTGCAGTTGCCGTAAAAGAAGGTGGAAGCGCTGATCCGGCTAACAACAGCCGTCTGCGTGATGTTATTGCAAAAGCAAAAGCTAACAATATGCCGAATGATACCATCGACAGAAATATCAAAAAAGCCGAAGGGGATGCCAATGCAGCAAACTACGAGCACATTACATATGAAGGATATGGTCCGAACGGAACTGCTATCATCGTAGAGGCTCTGACAGATAACAGAAACCGTACAGCTACGAATGTAAAGAATGCATTTACAAAAGGTAAGGGAAATGTAGGAACACCTGGATGTGTATCCTTTATGTTTGATAAAAAAGGTCAGATCATTGTAGATAAGGAAGAGTTCGACGGGGATTCTGATGAACTCATGATGACCGCACTTGATGCCGGAGCAGAGGACTTCTCAGAGGAAGAAGACAGCTTCGAGATCTTTACAACACCGGAAGATTTCAGTGTTGTACGTCAGGCTCTTGAAGAAGCTGGAATTCCAATGGCAGGTGCAGAGGTTACAATGATCCCTCAGACATATGTCGAACTGACAGATGAGAAAGACATCGCAAATATTCAGAAGACTCTGGATATGCTTGATGATGATGATGATGTTCAGGATGTTTATCATAACTGGGACGAGTAAAACATAAAAAGAGGATAAGGTTATGAGTAATTACAAGATTGAAACAAAATGCATCCAGTCCGGTTATGAGCCGGGCAATGGAGAGCCGCGTGTACTTCCGATTTATCAGAGTACAACATTTAAATACAATAGCAGCGATCAGATGGGTCGTCTGTTCGCATTGGAGGAATCCGGATATTTTTATACAAGACTGCAGAATCCAACCAATGATGCAGTGGCAGCAAAAATCTGCGATTTGGAAGGCGGAGTTGCAGCAATGCTGACATCTTCTGGTCAGGCAGCGAACTTCTATGCCATTATGAATATCTGTGAAGAAGGAGATCATATTGTATGTGCTTCTGCATTATATGGCGGTACCTATAACTTGTATGCCCATACAATCAAAAAGATGGGTATTGATGCAACATTTGTTGATCCGGAATGTACGACAGAAGAGTTAAATGCCGTATTCAAAGAGAATACAAAAGCTGTATTTGGTGAAACCATTGCCAATCCGGCTCTTGTAGTATTAGATCTCGAGAAATTTGCAGCGGCTGCTCATGCACATGGCGTACCGTTTATTGTGGATAATACATTTGCAACACCGGTCAACTGCCGTCCGTTCGAGTGGGGTGCAGATATCGTAACACATTCTACTACAAAATACATGGATGGACATGCCACATGTGTCGGAGGAGCTATCGTTGACAGTGGTAACTTTGACTGGGCTGCCCATGCAGATAAATTTTCGGGACTTACAACTCCGGATGAGACATATCACGGAATCGTATACACAGAAAAATTTGGAAAAGCTGCGTATATTACAAAGGCGACTTCTCAGTTAATGAGAGATTTAGGTTCCATTCCATCACCTCAGAATTCATTTATTCTGAATCTTGGGCTTGAAACGCTTCCATTACGTGTGGAGCGTCATTGTGAAAATGCTCTGGCAGCTGCAAAATATCTGCAGGCACATGAAAAAGTAGCGTGGGTAAGTTGTCCGATGCTAGAAGGTGATAAACATTATGCACTTGCTAAGAAATATATGCCAAACGGAACTTGTGGAGTGATTACTTTTGGTCTGAAGGGGGGAAGAGAGGAAGCAGTCCGCATGATGGACAGCCTGAAGATGATTGCAATCGTGACTCATGTTGCAGATGCAAGAAGCTGTGTTCTCCATCCGGCAAGTCACACACACCGTCAGATGAATGATCAGGAGTTAAAAGAAGCTGGAGTACAGCCGGATCTGATCCGTTTCAGTGTTGGAATTGAAAATATTGATGATATTATTGCTGATTTAAGTCAGGCACTTGAACAGGTATAAAAGTATTCAAATACCTCCATACTAAGAAAAAAGTATGGAGGTATTTTTTATGGAAAAAGAAACAACTGAGGAAAAAAGAAATGAAATGAAAGAAACCGGCAGCATGAAACTTGACTCTAATAACCGGAAACATAATGTACGTCTTCTGACAATTATTGGAGAGATTGAAGGTCATGAAGCAGTATCCGGGAATACAAAAGCGACAAAATACGAACACCTTTTGCCGATGCTGGCTGAAGTAGAAGACAGCGAAGAGATTGATGGACTTCTGATCCTTTTAAATACAATGGGCGGGGATGTGGAAGCAGGACTATCTATTGCAGAGATGATTGCTTCTATTAGTAAACCGACAGTTTCTCTAGTCCTTGGAGGCAGCCATTCTATCGGAGGACCGCTGGCAGTGGCGGCAGATTACTCGTTTATCGTCCCGAGCGGAACTATGATCATACATCCGGTCAGATCAAATGGCATGTTTATTGGAGTACAGCAAAGTCTCCAAAATATGATCCGGACTCAAAAACGCATTACAGGGTTTCTTGCAGCCCATTCCCACATGAACGAAGAACGTATCGAAGAACTGATGCTTAATCCGACGGAACTTGTCAAAGATGTCGGCACACTTCTGGAAGGAGAAGATGCGGTCAGGGAAGGTCTGATTGATGAAGTTGGAGGAATGAGCCATGCATTAAGGAAACTTCACCAGATGATTGACGAAAAATAATCATTCATGTATACTATAATGTGATATGTTTTGCGCATAAGGGGGAGTAAAAAATATGGCTGCAAAGTCAAAAAAGAAAACTGGCAGAAAGCAGACAAAGAAAAAAAAGACCGAACAAAGTTTTTTAGGGGAGGAAATCTTTGTCTGGGTTACTCTGGCAGTCAGTATTTTGCTATTGATCAGTAATTTTGGATTTGGCGGAAACATTGGCGATCATGTATCCGGGGCTCTAAAGCACGGCTTTGGGGTCGTTGCCTATTTTGTCCCATTTTTACTGTTTGGAATCGTATCATTTTTAATATCAAATAAAGAAAATAGAATCGCATATATAAAATCTGCGCTTGCGCTGGTTTTTATGATCCTTACCTGTACACTTTTAGACCTGATCCATGAGATGGGCGGAAGACTTGGTAGCTTTATTGCAAACCTTCTTATACCCGCAGTCGGAGTGGCAGGTACATATGTAATTGTAATAATCTGTATGATTATCTGTGGAGTGATCATTACAGGGAAATCTGCTTTAAAGGGAGTAAAAGCAAAAGGTGATCAGGCCTATGGCCGCGCAAGAGAAGATGCCAAAAGAAGACGTAAAATTTCAGAAGAACGTAAAGCCAAGCGTGCTAAGATGCGTGAGCAGGAACAAAAAGCTGCCAAAAACACAAACTCTAACGAAAAACGATCGGATCACCGCGTAACGGGAGTTTCTCTGGCAACCAGACTTTCTGATAAGTTCCAGTCACCGGAGATGAAGGAAATAAAGAGTAATCCGGAAATGATGTCGGCAGAAGATAAAAAACAACATCCGGATTTTGTGATCAACAGGGCTCCCGATATTCCAATAGAAGATATTCCGGAAGAATCAGATGTGACGGAGGAAGCTTTTGATTTTACACAGGCAGACAAGAATCCGACAGACTCTTCTTCGGGAAGTTCTGTGCGTAAAAGTAAGATGGGGGCAGCTCCGGTTGCCGATGAAGTTGCGCGTGTTGCAGCAGAAGCTGCGAAGACAACAGCGGCTGTAAGAACAAAAGCATATAAAATGCCACCGGTATCACTTCTGAATCGTGGTAGTGAAGGACGTCAGGAATCGGATGCAAAGCTTCGGGAAACTGCTATGAAGCTTCAGGAGATTCTGGCGAATTTTGGAGTAAATGTAACAGTTACAAATGTAAGCTGTGGTCCTGCTGTCACGCGTTATGAGCTTCAGCCGGAAATGGGTGTGAAAGTAAGTAAGATTGTCGGACTGGCAGACGATATCAAGCTGAACCTGGCCGCCGCAGATATTCGAATCGAGGCACCGATTCCGGGAAAAGCAGCTGTAGGAATTGAAGTTCCAAATAAGGAAAATTCTACAGTCATGCTTGGGAATCTTCTAGCGTCCAAAGAATTTAAAGACAGTACCTCTAAAATATCGTTTGCAGTTGGAAAAGATATCGGAGGTAAGGTTGTCGTTACAGATATAGCAAAGATGCCACATGTGCTGATTGCAGGTGCTACAGGTTCCGGTAAGTCTGTCTGTATTAATACATTGATCATGAGCATCCTTTATAAAGCAACTCCGGATGAAGTCAAATTAATTATGATCGATCCTAAAGTTGTAGAATTAAGTGTTTACAAAGGCATTCCACATCTGATGATCGACGTGGTGACAGACCCGAAAAAGGCAGCTGGTGCTCTGAACTGGGCAGTAGCTGAGATGACAAGACGTTATCAGGCATTTGCGTCATTGAATGTACGTGATATCAAAGGATATAATGCGAAGATTGAATCTATGCCGGATCATGCAGATGAAACAAAAGGACATAAGATGTCGCAGATTGTCATTATTGTAGACGAGCTTGCAGATCTTATGATGGTTGCTCCTGGCGAAGTTGAAGAAGCAATTTGCCGGCTGGCACAGCTTGCAAGAGCAGCAGGGATTCATCTGGTCATTGCAACACAGCGTCCGTCTGTCAATGTTATTACAGGATTGATTAAAGCAAACATGCCGTCAAGAATCGCGTTTTCTGTAACTTCTGGAGTTGATTCCAGAACCATCATTGATATGAATGGCGCTGAAAAATTACTTGGAAAAGGAGATATGCTCTTTTATCCATCCGGTTATCAGAAACCGGTACGAGTCCAGGGAGCTTTTGTATCGGATAAAGAGGTGCAGAAAGTTGTTGATTATTTAATTGACAAAAATGGAAATGCCAATTACGATGAAGAAGTTGTCAATCATGTAAATACATCCAATATTGGCATGGTATCTTCAAACGGACCAGGTGCCGATGAAAGTAATGGGCGAGATGCCTATTTTATAGACGCAGGTCGTCTTATCATTGATAAGGACAAGGCTTCCATAGGGATGCTGCAGAGAGCGTTCAAGATTGGCTTTAACCGTGCAGCACGTATTATGGATCAATTGTGTGAAGCGGGGATTGTCGGTGGCGAAGAGGGAACAAAACCGCGCAAAATCCTCATGACACTAGAAGAATTTGAACAATACATACAAAATATAAATACTACTGAATAATCAGAGGAGGTCAGTATAGACAATGAAATGCAGGTATTGTAAGGCAGAAATACCAGAAGGGGAATTATATTGTAAAAAATGTGGGCGAGAGGTACAGATTGTACCAGATTACAATCCACTTGACGAAATGCTAACGGCTCAGATCCAATTAGATGGCAATGAGCAGGAATCGGAGTTCAATCAATATATAAATCAAAAACGCAGAAATAATAACAGGACAGGACAATCTGCTGGCAGAAATACAGGGTCAACTGGACGTGGTGCAGGAAGAAATACAGGAAGAAGTGCATCACGAACAACAGCGGCTATGACTGGAAGAAGAATGACCGGGAATACTACGGGGCAGATGCTAACTGAAAAAGAAAGAAGAAAACGGCAGAGCGCAAAAGCAGCAAGAAAGAAAGCTTTGCGCAGAAAAAGACGGATCGTCCTGCTTATTATGGCTGCAATCGTAGTATTGGCAGGTGCCGGATTCTATGTTGTATATCAGAATTCCTATAACGGGATTATGAAAAAAGCACAAAAAGCCGCGCAGTCAAAAGATTATACCACTGCAGAAGCTTATTATAAACAGGCAATTTCCAAAAATACTAAAAAAGCAGATGCTTACACAGGTCTTGCAGATGTCTATCTGTTACAGGATAAGGCCGATGAAGGTACAACATTATTTGAAGAAGCAGTTAGCAAGCAATCTGGTAATGTTGAACTTTATAAAGCTTGTATGGATTTTTATTTGAAATCAGATCAGAACATGAAAATTCCAGAACTTTTGGATTCTGTCAGTGACTCCATGTTGGAGAAATTAAGCGATTATGTTGTAGATGAACCAAAGTTCAGTCTGGAGGATTCTACGACTTATGATGATGTCCAAAAATTACTTTTGACTGCAGATAAAGATATAATCTACTATACAACGGATGGTACAGATCCTGATCTGACAAGTACGAAGTACACCAGTGAAGGCATACAGATCAGCGAGGGTGAGACAACCATAAAAGCAATTGCTGTCAACAAAAAAGGGGTGCCGAGTGCAATCGGTAAGAAGACTTATACGGTAGAATTCCCTGTAGAAGATGCACCGGCGGTCTCCCCGTCAACAGGCCAGTACGATGAAGCAGTTCAGATTGAAGTAAAAGTACCGGAGGGATATACTGCATATTACACGACAGACGGTACAGACCCGACAACAGCATCTACAAAATATACCGGGCCAATCGACATGCCAAAGGGAGAAACTCTTTTTAAAGTCGTACTTGTCAATGGAAAGGGGCGTATGAGTGGTATTACCACTAGAAATTATATGTATGATAACCAATAATTGTAATCTTATTATGTAAAAAAAAGAAAAAATTACCAGAAAAATATTGCGTTAAATTATTATCAATGTTATAATGCGACTGTGATAATTTTTTAACGCAATTATTTTATGGAGGAGAAAAATCATGGCAAGATTTACATTACCAAGAGACATTTATCATGGAGAAGGAGCTTTAGAAGAGCTGAAGAACTTAAAAGGTAAAAAGGCAATCGTTGTTGTCGGTGGCGGCGCAATGAAACGCCAGGGATTCCTTGCAAAAGTTGAAGACTACTTGAAAGAAGCTGGAATGAAAGTTGCTCTTTTCGAAGGTGTAGAACCAGACCCGTCTGTTGAAACTGTAATGAAAGGTGCAAAGGCTATGCAGGAATTCGAGCCTGACTGGATCGTAGCTATGGGTGGTGGATCACCGATTGATGCAGCAAAAGCTATGTGGGCTTTCTATGAATATCCGGAAATAACATTTGAAGATCTGATTACACCATTCAGTTTCCCGGAATTAAGACAGAAAGCAAAATTTGCAGCAATCCCTTCAACCTCCGGAACTGCAACTGAAGTAACAGCATTTTCTGTTATCACAGATTATGCAAAAGGAATCAAGTACCCACTGGCAGATTTTAACATCACACCGGATGTGGCAATTGTTGACCCGGCTCTTGTAGCTGAACTTCCTGTAAATCAGGTTGCTTACACAGGTATGGACGCCTTGACACATGCGATTGAGGCATATGTATCTACATTGAACTGTCCATATACAGATCCGCTTGCACTCAAAGCAATCGAGATGGTATTTGATTATCTTCCGGCATCCTACAGATGCAATATGGAAGCAAGAGCAAAAATGCACGATGCACAGTGCCTGGCTGGAATGGCATTCTCTAATGCATTACTTGGAATCGTACATTCTATGGCTCATAAAACAGGAGCTGCATTCTCTACAGGACATATTACACATGGACTTGCAAATGCAATGTATCTTCCATATGTAATCAAATATAATGCAAAAGATCCTGTAGCAGCTAAGAGATATGCTGAAATTGCAAGGTTTGTAGGACTTGGTGGAGCATCTGAAAAAGCACTCATCAACAGTCTTTGTGAGAAGATCAATGAATTCAATGTTATCTTAAATATTCCGGCTACATTAAAGGATTTCGGGATCAAAGAAGATGAATTTAAAGAAAAAATTGCTACAATCTCTGAAAATGCTGTGGGTGATGCCTGTACAGGTTCTAATCCAAGAACAATTGATCCAGCTACAATGGAAAGACTGTTTACATGCATTTATTATGGAACAGAAGTTGATTTTTAATTAACGATAATGTTAAAAAAATAATTTTAATAAAATAAAGTTACTTAATTAATATTTTTCTGGAAATAATATTAAATGAAATAAAAAGCTTTTATTGAAAGGCAGGATTAAATATGAAAAAAAGTAAAGATATTATTAAAATTATTGTTTTGGTTAGTATAATAGTTTTTAAGATTAATTTTGAGGTATATGCATCATTAGCTTATTCACCAGAAGAAGGTAGTAAAATAGAAAGCTTTATAGAAAAAAATAATGATTTATTAAGTAGCGAAGAAAAGTCTAATTTAAATGATATAGTAATTAAATTAAATAAATATAATACATTATCTCAAGAGGAAAGAGAATATATTAGAGAATGTCAATTAAGTATAATAAGAAAAAAATTAG
>QWCV01004411.1_pt1 | contig 14128 bp, 12 predicted proteins | sample 1972621 | NCBI WGS metagenome assembly QWCV01 (sample SAMN09866699, study PRJNA288562) | Human gut metagenome isolate pre2_stool, whole genome shotgun sequencing... | isolation source: gut | host: Homo sapiens | place: USA: California
CTTGTTCTGCGCTGCCGTCAGCCGGGAGACCGTTTCCACCCGGCAGGCCGGGGCGTGGGCAAGGAGCTGCGCAAATGGATGAACGAGGCGGGGATCCCGCCCCGGCAGCGGGCTGGCCTGCCGCTTCTGGCAGCAGGCAGCGAGGTGCTTTGGGTCCGCGGCACAGGCTTTGCCGCTGGCCTTGCCCCGGATACGGGCAGCACGCTGGTTTTGCAATTGGAACTGCAAACAATGGAGGAAGTAGAATCATGAGTATGCATGACGATATCAAGAACGTTCTGGTCTCCGAAGAAGAGCTCAAGGCCAAGGTGCGGGAGCTGGGCGCACAGATCAGCAGGGACTATGAGGGCAAAAACCTTGTTCTCGTTTCCATCCTGAAAGGCTCCGTGGTCTTTATGGCCGACCTGATGCGGGCGGTGAGCATCCCCTGCAGCATTGATTTCATGGTCGTGTCCAGCTACGGCGGCAGCAACACCACCAGCAGCGGCCTGGTCAAGATCATCAAAGACCTGGACGGCGACCTGTCCGGCAAGGACGTGCTGATCGTGGAGGACATTCTGGACACGGGCATCACCCTCTCCAACCTGGTGCCCATGCTCAAGATGCGCCACCCCAATTCCGTGAAGATCTGCACCATCCTGGACAAACCCAGCCGCCGCAAGGCTGACATCAAGCCGGATTACGAGGGTTTCCAGGTGCCGGATGAGTTCGTGGTGGGCTATGGCCTGGATTACGACGAAAAATACCGCAACCTGCCGTATATCGGCATCCTCAAACCCTGCGTTTACGAGAAATAAAAACATTACCAGAACTGGAGTTGATCATTCTTGCAACCAAAAAGACCTCGTATTAACCCGCTGATCTTTGCGCTGGCATTGGCAGCGGTGCTGATGATCTGGTCGGTGTTCACCAGCGGCACGGGCATATCCGGCGGCTCTACCATGAGCTACTCGACGGTGGTGCACTACTTTGAGCACAATCAGGTCACCAAATTCACCCTGGACCGCAACACCAGCGTCATTACCCTGACGCTGAAAGAGGGCGACCTCGACCTGCCGCAGGCTACAGCTGCCTCCACGGCAGATTCCACCGGCGGCCTGCTGTCCGGGATGCTGTCGTCTTCGTCGTCGGATTCCACGGCCGCGGAGAAGAACTCGGACGGTACCGTGACGGTCCGCTACAAGCTGCCCTATGCCTACGTTTTCATTGAGAACGTGCAGAGTTATATTGATTCTTATGACGCGGTCAACCCCACGGCTCCCATGGAGTACGATTACACCTCCCTCAAGGAGACCATCCCCTGGATGGAGATTTTGTTCTATCTGGGGATGCTGGGCTGCACAGGTTTCCTGCTCTTCTCCATGATGCGCGGCGGCGGTGCCGGCGGCGGTATCATGAACGTGGGCAAAGCCAAGGTCAAGGACGAGCGGGAAAACAAAAAGACCGCTACCTTTGCCGATGTGGCGGGCGAAGACGAGGAGAAAGAAGAGCTCAAAGAGGTGGTCGAATTCCTCAAGAGCCCGGATAAATTCAACTCGCTGGGTGCCCGCATCCCCCACGGCGTGCTGCTGGTGGGCCCTCCGGGTACCGGTAAGACCCTGCTGGCCCGTGCCTGTGCCGGTGAGGCCGGCGTGCCGTTCTACTCCATCTCCGGCTCGGATTTCGTGGAGATGTACGTCGGTGTCGGTGCTTCCCGTGTGCGCGACCTGTTTGACAAGGCCAAGAAGACCATGCCCTGCATCATCTTTATTGATGAGATCGATGCGGTGGGCCGTCAGCGTGGCGCCGGCCTCGGCGGCGGCCACGACGAGCGCGAACAGACCCTGAACCAGCTGCTGGTGGAGATGGATGGCTTTGAGGCCAACGATGGCGTCATCGTCATGGCCGCTACCAACCGTGCTGATATTCTGGATAAGGCTCTGCTCCGTCCCGGCCGCTTTGACCGTCAGGTCTATGTGGGCCTGCCCGATGTCAAGGGCCGTGAGGAGATCCTGAAAGTCCACACCAAGAATAAGCCACTGGCTCCGGATGTGTCCTTGAAAGTCATCGCGCAGCGCACCGCGGGCTTTGCGGGTGCTGACCTGGAAAACCTCGTCAACGAGGCTGCCCTGCTGGCTGCCCGCCGCAGCCGCAAGGCCATCACGATGGAGGACATCGAGGAAGCATCCATGAAAGTGATGGCCGGCCCGGAGAAGAAGAGCCGTGTCGTGACCCCCGAAGAGAAAAAGCTCACGGCCTACCACGAGGCAGGCCACGCGGTGGCGGGCTTCTACTGCAAGCACCACCCCCGTGTGCATGAGATCACCATTATCCCGCGCGGCCAGGCTGGCGGCTACACCATGTATCTGCCCGAGAAAGACCGCAGCTATGTGACCAAGGGCGAGATGTTTGAGGACATCGTTTCCAGCCTGGGCGGCCGTGTGGCCGAGCAGCTGATCTTGGAGGACATCTCCACGGGTGCTTCCAACGACCTGCAGCAGGCCACCAACATTGCCCGCCAGATGATCACCAAGTACGGCTTCTCCGAGCGGCTGGGCCCGGTGGTGTACGGTACCTCTCAGGAAGAGACGTTCCTGGGCCGCGACTTTGCACAGGGCAAGGGCTACAGTGAGACCACCGCTGCCGAGATCGACAGCGAGATGCGGGACATCATCGACGAGGCCTACGAGACCTGCCGCCGCACCCTGACGGAGCACATCGACCAGCTGCACGCGCTGGCCAAGGCCCTGATGGAGCGCGAAAAGCTCAACGAGCAGGAGTTCAACACCGTGATGGCGGGCGGCACCCTGGCCCCCCGTGACGGCGAGGAACCCAAGGCGGAAGAGCCTGCCCAGCCGGCTCAGACCACGGTAGAACCGGCAGAGCCCGCCGAACCGGCAGAGCCCGCCGAGATGGCGGAACAGACCCGGCCCGTGGAGACTCCGGCAGAGGAGACCCCGGCCCAGAAACCCGAAGAATAAACCCGGAAAGGGGAGAGTGTTGTGGAGGAAAATTTTGAACCGGTCGCACGGACACGCGCCAATTACTACACCCCGGGCAGCCCGGTGCAGTTTGTCTGCGTGGAGCTGCTCAAGGGCGAGATCAGCGGCGAGCACGCGGTCTGCCTGACCTTTAAGAATATTTCCAAGGTGACGCTGACAGCCCTGGAGATTCATTTCAAGTGCAAGGGCGTGGACGGCATCATCCTCTGCGAGGACGAGTTTGAGTATCGTGACATTGCCGTGAAGCCCGGCGAGAGCTTTGGCATGGACGATGCCGTGTTTGTAACCCAGAAAGCCATCACCAGTGTGGATGTTTCCCTCAAGAACGTCTACAACGGCAAGCGGGTGGTCCATCTGGACGCCATCAAGCGGGTGCGCCTGCCGGCCCCCCGCCGCCTGAGCCCCGAGCTGCAGAAAGCACTGGAGGCCCGGATGAACCGTCAGGGCCTGAAGTATATGCCCCAGGTATTTGAAAACGGCTGGTACTGCGCCTGTGGCGCGTTCCACCCGAAAGAAGAGGATACCGTATACTGCACCGAGTGCGGCTGTGACCGCATCCTGCTGCAGAACGCCCTGAACACCCTGCTCCAGCCGGAGCAGCCGGACCCCGTGCCCGCTGCCCAGCCGGAAGCACCGGCGCGGCCCGTTCAGCCTGCCGCGCAGGAAGAGCCTACCCGTATCATGAGCAGCGCGGCCCAGGAAGAGGCGACCCGGGTCATGCCTGCCCGCCCCCATGTGGAGCAGGCGGCCTCCTTTGCGCCGCCGCTGGAGCCGGTGGAAGCCGGAGAGCAGACCCGCATCCTGGATGCACGGAACTACCAGCCTGCTGCCCGCACGGCCCGGCCGGACGACGAGGGCACCCGTGTGATGCCTGCCGCCGTGCGGGACGCTGCCCCGGCACCGCAGCGCGCTCCGGAGCCGCAGCCCGTGGATGAGGAGGACTACGAGGAGGAAGCGGACTCCCGTGACAGCATCGCTGAGACCCTTATCCGCTGGGTTCCGCCCATCACGGCCATCATCTGCGCGGGCATTGCGCTGTGGGGCTTTGTGTATTATCAGTTTATCCTGTAAAACAGCAGCGGAGGAGGCGGTGAGCGTTTCCTCCGCTTTTTTGTTGCAACTGCTATTTGGCTCCCCTGCCAGGACAGACTCCCTCCGGCCGGAGGGAGATGTCGCGCCAGCGACAGAGGGAGGATCGCTGGACGCGCCAAAGCGCGGCCTGAGAGGTTTTATTTCAAATCGAGGAAGTGGCAATATGGTAGACGAGACGTTACAAGCGGCGTTTGAGATCAAGACGGCCTGCGATGAGATCAGCCGCAAGCTGCTGCGCTGGCACTGGGAGCAGAAGCCCGGGGCCCACAGCCTGGATGCCCTGCTCAAGCACCTGGCCCAGCGCCAGAAAGAAAGCCCGGATTACTACGACCGAATGCCGGACCTGAGCGGCAAGACCAGCTGGCAGCAGCTGGATACCACCCTGTGTATGCGGGTGCTGCTGGACCCGGAAAAAGACGCGGCCAAGCCTCTGGACCTGCTGGGCAATACGCCGCACCCCTCGGCGGCCCGCCGGGCCTGCAACGCGGTGCGCACGGCCCGCAACGAAGCCGCCCACGCGGCGGACCGCACCGATGGCACCCAGGCGGCCATCCTCTTCAACGAGGCCATCGAGAGCCTGGAAGAGGGCTATGCGGGCACGGCGTTCAAGACCAGTGAGCTGGAGCAGTATTACCGGATGGCGGAGGATTTCCTCAGCCGCTGCGGGGCCAAAAAGCCGCTGGCCTCGGCCAGGGCAGAGGAAGAAGAACCCCGTGCCAGCACGCGAAACCGGAATGGCACAAAGCCCCGCAGCCAGAGCCGCGGCAGCGGAAGTTCCCGCAGCGGAAATGCCCGCCGCACAAACAGCGGGCGGAGTGCGGGCCGGGGCAATGGCTCCCGCAGCCGCGGCAGCGGCCGCAAAAAGCAGCGCCGGGTGCACTACAGCCGCAAAATGGCGGTGGTGCTGGTGGCGGCGGTGGTGCTGGGCCTGGTGGTCCGGGCTGTCAGTATGGGCCTGTTTGCAAAATAATGCAGGAAAGACAAAGAACCGAGAGGACTTTTCCGGATGGAGAAGCGCTCCCGGTTCTTTTTATGTGCCCGGGCCATACAATGGCATCAGAACCCAAAAGGGAGGGAGGACCACGGAAAGGACAGGGATTTTACCACTGTTTGGCGGGCTGGCGCTGTTTCTGTTTGGAATGGACCGGATGAGCGAGGCACTGCAGCAGGCAGCGGGGGAGCGGCTGCGGCGGGCATTGGCAGCCCTGACCCGCACCCCGCTGACCGGGGCGCTGGCCGGGATGGTGGTCACGGCAGTGATGCAAAGCAGCTCGGCCACCACGGTCATGGTCATTGGGTTTGTCAGCGCCGGGCTGCTGGAGCTGCCCCAGGCGGTGGCAGTCATCTTTGGGGCCAACATCGGCACCACGGTCACGGCCCAGCTGCTGGCATTCCGGGTGGAGGAAATGCTGGGGCTGGTGCTGTTCGGGGGCTTTTTTCTCTGTGCAGTGGCCCGGACAAAGCGGGGGCGGCAGATGGGGACGGCGGTGTTTTCATTTGGGCTGCTCTTTGCGGGGATGGAGCAGATCCAGAGCGTGGTGGAGCCGCTGGCCCTCTGCCCGGAGTTTGAGGCCTGGATGGCGCAGGTGCGGGAAAAGCCGCTCTGGGGTCTGCTGCTGGGGCTGGGGATGACGCTGGTGGTGCAGAGCAGCTCGGCTACCATCGGCGTGCTGCAGGGCGTGGCACGGCAGGCCGGGCCGGACGGGGTGCACAGCCTGCTGGGGCTGGCCGGGGCCGTTCCGGTATTGCTGGGGGATAATGTCGGCACGACCATTACGGCGATTTTGGCGGCGGCGGGCGGCACCCGGGACGCCAAACGGGCGGCGGCCGCCCATTGCTGCTTTAACCTCTCGGGGTCACTGGTCTGCCTGCTGGCCCTGCCGTGGTTCGTGCGGCTGGTGGAGCTGCTGCCGCCGGAGGGAGAAGAGCTGGAAATTATCGCGCGGCAGATCGCCAACGCACACACGTTGTTCAATGCCCTCTGTACCCTGATCTGGCTGCCGCTGACGCCTCTCATGGTCCGGCTGGTAACGACACTGGTGCCGGAAAAAAGAACAGAATAAGGTCAAAACCGTGGCCATGGCAACAGCGGGGGGTTGACAGATGTGATATACTGATGTTAACTTTCAAAAGGAGGGTCTATCATGATCCGGAAAATCATTCACATAGACGAAGAAAAATGCAATGGCTGTGGTGCCTGTGTCACCGCCTGCCACGAGGGAGCCATCGGCCTTGTCAACGGCAAAGCCAAGCTGCTGCGGGACGATTACTGCGACGGCTTTGGCGACTGCCTGCCCGGCTGCCCCACCGGTGCCATTACATTCACCGAGCGGGAGGCCGCTGCTTACGATGAGCAGGCTGTGCTGGAAAACAAGCAGAAAAAAGCAGCGGCTGCACAGGCAGCTCCTGCCCAGCCCGCAGCCTCGGCATTTCACGGCTGCCCGGGCAGCCGGATGCACCAGTTCCACCGGGAGGAGACAGCGGCTCCTGCCGCGGCTGCTCCGGGAAGTCAGCCCTCACAGCTGGCCCAGTGGCCCTGCCAGATCAAGCTGGTGCCTGTGAACGCCCCCTACTTTGCAGGGGCCAAGCTTCTGGTGGCGGCAGACTGCACGGCGTATGCCTATGCCAATGTCCATCAGGAGTTTATGCGGGGCAAAGTGACGCTGATCGGCTGCCCCAAGCTGGACGATGTGGATTACAGCGAAAAGCTGACCCAGATCCTGCGCCAGAACGACATCAAGAGCGTGACCGTTCTGCGGATGGAAGTGCCCTGCTGCGGCGGGCTGGAGCGGGCTGTGGTCACGGCCCTGCAGAACAGCGGCAAAATGATCCCCTGGCAGGTGGTCACATTCTCGGTGGACGGCAAAATTCTGGACCGCTGAGAAGCGCGTGACCGGATCAAAAGAGAGGAACGAAGAAAAACGGCAGGTGCCCCATTTAGAGGGGAACCTGCCGTTTTGGCGTGTGTGTTTATTGGATGGCGTTGAGAGTGCTCTGGACGAGCTGCGCGATCTGTTCCAACGTCTGCCGCAGCTGGACGAACGAGGCAATGTCGCTGTCCTGAATGAGATCTGTGGGGGCCGAGAGGCTGTTGACAACAGGGGCCACAGAGCCCGTGAGGGTCACAGAGACATCATGGGCGGGGATCTCCAGATGGATGTCCACCGGGATGCTGTCGTCAAAAAGAAGAGACTTGAGGGGCAGGCCCAGCACCAGCGTGGGGGAGCCAACGCCCTCCGACGGGAACTGAAAATAAGTAAAGCCCTGGGGATCGTAGTCCGGGTGGACGATCCACTTGGGGTCCAGTTTCAGGGTGTAGCCGGACATGTCCTGCATGGCAACCTGAGAATCCGGGACGCCCAGCATCTGGGCCAGCTGCGCCTGCGAGACGTAATTGGGCAGCGACCACTCGGGGAAGAACGTCCCTACCAGCGGGTAGCTGGAAACGACGGAATCCCGCAGGGTCCGGTAAAGCTTCCCGGCATTGAACAGAGTCTGGTCTGCATCAATATAGACATCGGTGAAAAAGTTGTCGCCGCTGGTCTCGGTGGCGGCGGCATCGCGGGAGTAAAGATAAAGCTGCAGCTGGCCGGGGGAGTAGAGGCCGGTCATCCGGCCCTCTGTGGCCCCGGCCTGGTCCAGAATGGAGTAAAGGGCCGGGTGGGTGGTGCCGCCCTGGGAGGTGACAGCGTAAGTGAACTCGAAATCCGCGCCCTGCTGCAGGGCTTTCAGCTTGCGGTTTGCAAGGCCGTAAAGGACAAGAGCCGCCACGATGCAGACTGCCGCAAGGCAGAGCAGGAGAGTGACAACGGCACGGGAACGCTTTTTGCGGGAAGATGCCATAGAAAACGCCTCCTTTTATTGAGAATACGAACCAGAACTTAAAAATCGTGCAAGCTGCCGGGGATTTTGGATCAAAATAAATTTTTCGGGGTATTGCCGGGCAATTTGCCGGTATCCGGCAATCCGGGCAGGTGTGCGGCCCTGATATAAGACCCACCAGACGAATTCAGCGTCGATCTTTTCCATACAGCCGGGCGCGGAGGAATCCCGCACAGCGCCCCGGTTGGCCCACCACCGCCGGATGACCCGCCAGAGGCAAAGAAAGCGGTTGAATGCAAGGACGATGATCTGGTCTGCCTCTTCCAGCCGCCGGGCATAACAGGTTTTGGTGTAGTTTCCGTCCATGACCCAGCTGCTGTGGGTGTCAAGAAACGAGGTGACCAGCTGCTCCTCCTCTCCCGGAACGCGCTCCACCCAGCCGGGCAGAAAGTGCACAGCGTCCAGATGCAGGACCGGAGCGTGATAAAAACTGCCCAGCTGTTTGGCAAGGGTGGATTTTCCGCTGCCGCTGAGGCCCAGAATCGCAATTTTCATAAAAAACCTCTTAATGGCAGGCTTTGACAAAAGCGTCAAACAGGGCCTGCTGGCGGGGGTCGGCCTCGCTGAGCCACTCCGGGTGCCACTGGACCCCGAGGCAAAACTTTGCGTCCGGCTTTTCCAGCGCCTCTATGAAACCGTCCTCGCTGAGGGCGGCAATTTCCAGCCCCGGAGCCACCCGGCTGGCTGCCTGATGGTGCTGGCTGTTGACCAGAACGGTGTCCTGTTTTAAGATCTCCGCCAGCAGGGTGCCCCGGCGGACGGTCACGGTGTGGATTTTAGCCCAGTGATCGTTGTGAGGCACATGCTCCAGGGGCTTGATGTCCTGATACAGCTCCCCGCCGAGGAACGCGTTCAGCACCTGGATGCCCCGGCAGATGCCAAGGATGGGCTTGCCCGCCGCAAGGAATGCATGGAGCAGCTTGGGCTCAGCGGCATCCCGCAGGGGATTGGGCTCCCCACAGGCCGGGATGCGCTCCTGCCCGAAGAGGCTGGGCTCAATGTCGCCGCCGCCGGGCAGCAGCAGGCCGGCGCATTCCAGCGCTGCGGCCACGGCCTTGTCCGGGTCGGCCAGCTCCACCCAGCGGATGGAAGCACCCGCCCGGGCCAGACTTTCCACATATTTGGATTGTGCGGTGGTCAGCTCCGGGTCGGCGCTCATCCGGGGCATGGCGATCGTAATGGACATTTTATCATCCTCTCAAATTTTCACATAAAGCAAAAACCCGGAACTTTTCAGTTCCGGGCGTTTTGGCGGAAAGATGGGGATTCGAACCCCAGAACGCTTTTGACACGTTACACGATTTCCAGTCGTGCGCCTTAGACCAACTCAGCCATCTTTCCACATCTTAGACTATGATGAGAGCAGAGAGAGTGCGGACCCTGGTAAAAACGCAGGGTCAGGAACGAACAGGGAGGAAAATGCAATGAATTATTCTGATGTTTTAAACAACGCACGGCAGTGTATCGGCAAATACTGCAAGGCCTGCCCGGTGTGCAATGGCGTGGCCTGCAAAAACCAGGTCCCCGGCCCGGGTGCCAAGGGCGTAGGCGACACAGCCATCCGCAATTATAATAAGTGGGCGGACATCCGGGTGAACATGGACACCCTGTGCGAGAACGGCACCCCGGACACCCATGTGGAGCTGTTTGGGCAGAGCTTCCAATACCCGTTCTTTGCAGGCCCGGTGGGTGCGGTCAGCCTCCACTACTCGGACGCCTACACCGACATGACCTATAACGATGTGCTGGTGCGCGCCTGCGCGGAGAACGGCATCACCGCCTTTACGGGTGACGGCACCAACCCCGACGTGATGACCATGGCCACCAAGGCCATCGGAGCGGCGAACGGCTGCGGCGTGCCCACCATCAAGCCCTGGAACATCGACACCATCAAGGCCAAGATGGAGCAGGCCAAAGAGAGCGGCTGCTTTGCCGTGGCCATGGATGTGGACGCGGCCGGTCTGCCGTTCCTCAAGAACATGACCCCTCCGGCCGGCAGCAAGAGCGTGGCGGAGCTGAAAGAAATCGTGGCGCTGGCGGGCAAGCCGTTCATCGTCAAGGGCATTATGACCGTCAAGGGGGCCCTCAAGGCCAAGGAAGCAGGAGCGGCCGCCATTGTCGTCTCCAACCACGGCGGCCGTGTGCTGGACCAGTGCCCTGCGACGGCAGAAGTCCTGCCGGAGATCGCGGAGGCCCTTAAGGGCAGCGGCGTGAAGATCCTGGTGGACGGCGGCATCCGCTCCGGCGTGGATGTTTTCAAGGCACTGGCACTGGGTGCCGACGCGGTGCTCATCGCCCGTCCGTTCGTCACGGCGGTCTATGGCGGCGGCGAAGAGGGCGTCAAGTGCTATATTGATAAGATCGCAGGTGAGCTTGCCGACACCATGCAGATGTGCGGAGCACACAGCCTGAGTGAGATCACCCGGGATATGGTGCGCGTATAAATTAAAAGATGATAGAGGACAGGGGCTGTCGAGAGATAGCTCCTGTTTTTTTAAAAGGAGAAAGGTAAATGGAGATCCCTGACAGACTGTTTGAAACTATTTTATTGGCTGTCCAAGATGCGGCAGAAGAAGTAGAAAACGGGAATTTAACGGTGACAGATATCCCGGAAGTATATAAGAATGCGTGCAAAAAGTTGGCCTGCTTTTCGGAACTGTCGAAAGACAATCAGCCAGAACAAATTTTGGAAGCGCGAGAAAAGGCAAGAACAGGGGAATGGTTTCGATCGAAAGATCTATTGAAAGTAATACGACATTTTTATCTGGTAGATTCAATAGAGCATAAAAATTCTGTGACGGAAAAATCAATTTTATTTGTATTGTGTTGCTTTTTGGGTGGACAATATTCTTATACGAAAGAAACTGTTCCGGACTTGATGCGAACAGGAGCACAGCTTTACCTCAGTGCGTCAAAAAGTGGTAGATACTCCTACATGTGTAAACTTCGAGGGCTTGAAGAAGATGAAAAACTCTTGGTCCAGGCAGTACAAATATTGAAGCGGCACAGTGTACAAGTGTTTGTACAAAAGGGAACAACGGTAATCAATGATGAAGATGAGAAGAAGATTCAGCTTGAATTAGAGCAGAAAATCGAAGCATATGGTGGCTTGAAATTTTTGCAGGAGCTTTTTTTAACTGAAATCGCGCCAAAATATGATGCTGAAATAGGGCGATATATGATTTACAGGGGAAAAACCGCTCTTGGACACGTTCCGAAAAATCTCAAAAGCAGGATTCCTTACCAATATTTGATTCAACTTGCGCTAAAACATTTGCCTGCTCAAAAGTGTGTTGCTGGAATTTCAAAGCAGTCGTTTCAAGAGATTATAGAATATGGAGCAGCATACCTTGAAACATTGCAACTACAGGGGTACAGCGCGGCGGAAGATATGTTTTGCGAGGGGCAGGATTTGGGAATAGATGTCTACAAAAATATGCTGTTTGAAAAACTGTATGTCCCGAGGCAGTATCATCCGGAGTTTATAAAGATGCTCTTGGTTGGAATGTTCCGGCAGGAGTACGAGAAATGCCGCCCTGAACTGCGAAGCTATTCATTTTCATGCTATCTTAAAGTGGCTTTCTATATCCTTCAACGATCCAATGGGCCAACAATATTTTCCAGGAAAGAATTGCGCGAAAATTGTTCCGTTGGTGAATTTCGGTTGAATCAGCTTCTGGGAGACATTTCACAAAAAGCGGAAGACGTGAACAAGGGATTCTGTGCGTTTGTTGATCGAACTACCTCATGGAAGAAGCCGTTGATTCAATTGGACGAGGAAAATTACTTTTGTCTGGATGCACGAATGGTTGGATATGGATTTTATGAAGTTCTGTACCAAGTACTGTTTGAAAAAATGGGAAATAGTCTTAGCCGAGAGCAAGGAAAGCTTTTGGAAAAACTTTTATATCAAATGTTTCAGAAAAAGAAAATTCCATATCTGGCTGGAAAATATCTGACGGAGGGAGACTTATCCGGGCGGGATTGTGATATGATCCTTGATGGAAAGGACAAGTCGATGTTTCTCGAAATAAAAAAATGCCCGTTGCCGCGGTCGTATGAGACTATGGACGATGTGGAAGTCTTTAAAACATTGGGAAAAGGTTTGTTTTATGCGCAGGAGCAAATTCTGGCTCATCGTCTTAGATTAAAACAAAAAGGAATGATCGAACTTTATGATGAACAGGGACGGCATTTGACAGATTATAAAACAAATGGAAAACGAGTGCTTTCGGTAAGCATCTGTATGCCTGAGTATGATTTTTTTACAGAACGGCAAATGGTAGAACGGATATTGGAGGTCGGGTGGACGGGCACGTTTCACGCATATGATGAAAATAGAGAAAGCGCCTTGAACGGATTAAATGAACGATTGGAAAGAATCCGTAAACTAATGGCTCAACTAAACGATGAAAAACAGGTTGAGCACAGAGCGTTTTTTAATTCACTATTTTTTAGTTTGCAGCAAATATGGATGATCTTACGCTTTTCGGATGGGATAGAAGACTTTTTAGGGATATGTTCCACATTAGCGTGTGTAACACATGGAACCGGTGATGTTTATGCTGAAATAAGAGAAGCGGTTCGACTGAAGCAGATGTGTCATAAAATGAACGGTTATCAATTGATTGAAACATAAAATTATGATACGATGAAACTGTGGATGTTCGGGGAGCGGAGATGAAGAAAGACAAGAGGAATCTACCATGATTACATTAAAGCAATACACAAATGAACAAAATCAAATTCTTCCCTTGATTCAGGGCTTTTGGAAAGTCCATAGCAATTATGCCCAGAGTGAAGCGGAAGCACAGGAAGACCTTTACAACTGGACGAAACCGGGCCATGTTATCTATTTCATCCGAAATGATGAAACCAATGTGGGCTTTGCACATTTGGGAAGCCGCGGCGGGAAAATAGATTGGCTGGAAGAACTTTTCATTCTGCCGGAATACCAAGGAAAAGGCTTTGGCAGTAAAGCGATTCGTCAGTTGGAAGAAATTGTGAAGAAATATTCCGTTTCACTTTATATTGAAGCAGCAGCCCGCAATGAAGCTGCGATTCGACTGTATCGAAAACTGGGTTATAATTGCCTGAATACCATTACGCTCCGCAAAGATTTTCCAGGATATGAGTACGATGTTGTACGAAATGAGAAAATCTACGATATGAGTTTTGAAATCCGCAAGGATAAAGATTTTTAAAGCCTACAATAAGATGGTACAAAAAACGACATCTTCCCGGAAGGGGGGAGATGTCGTTTTTGTATACTATCAAAAATTATTTCAACGTCCCATCCAATACCTGCTGGTAATACCAGGGTTTCGGTGCATGGAACGTTTTGCCGCTGAGAAACTCGAAATCCGGCTGGGTGAAGCGGGGCATGGTGAGCTCCCAGGCACAGAGAGCCTGATACTTCAGCTTCAGCTCCCGGTTGGCGGCGTTGTTGCCGTACTTGCTGTCGCCCAGGATGGGGCAGCCGATGCTGGCCATGTGGGCGCGGATCTGGTGGGTGCGGCCGGTGATGAGCTTGACCTTGAGCAGGGCCAGACGGCCAGAGACGGCGATGGTCTCATACTGCGTTTCCACCTCCTTGGCACCGGGCTGCTTGTCCTCCACGATCTTGACGATGCCGCGGTCAGCGTCCTTGAGCAGGTAGCCGCCCAGCGTGGCGTCCGGCAGGGTGGGGCGGCCAAAGGTGACACAGAGGTAAGTCTTCTGCACATCGCGGTTTTTGATGGCAGCCAGGAAGAGCTCCTCGGCCTCGGGCGTTTTGGCGATGATGACCAGACCGCTGGTGCCGGTGTCCAGCCGGTGGCAGAGGGCCGGGGTGTAGAGGCTGTTCTCCTTGTATTCCCCCTGCTGGTTGAGATAGAGCAGGGCGCGGTTGAGCAGGGTGTCGTCCTCCGGGCCATCCACGGCAAGGCCGGCGGGTTTGTTGACGATGAGGATCTGCGGGCAGTCATACACCACCTGCGCGGGGCCGCGGGCGTTCTTCCAGGCGGGACCTTCCACCCGCTTGTCGGCGTCCAGCACTTCGTCCAGAATGAAGAGCTTGATCTCATCGCCCGCCATGACGCGGGTGGAGAGGGGCTGCTTTTTGCCGTTGAGTTTGATCTTGTTTTCGCGCAGGGCCTTGTTCAGGCGGCCCGGGTTCAGCGCCGGGAACTGCT
>QWCV01003526.1_pt1 | contig 14059 bp, 10 predicted proteins | sample 1972621 | NCBI WGS metagenome assembly QWCV01 (sample SAMN09866699, study PRJNA288562) | Human gut metagenome isolate pre2_stool, whole genome shotgun sequencing... | isolation source: gut | host: Homo sapiens | place: USA: California
CAAAACTCACATAAATCACAATCAACAATCAAACGATTTTCTTTTTCCAATCTTTCAAAATCATGACTATCAATTAGTAACACCTGAAAAGAATGCCCAATCACAGTATTTGCAAACTCCTGCAGTTGCTCTCTTCCAATGTAACTACTCAAATTAACAAAAATAAACAACTTATCTCCTTCAAACTCACGTATTAACTCCATATACGCATAAACTCTGTCGACAAGCCTGGAGTATTCATCTGCCACTGTCAGTTCTGCTGCTTTGAGTATCTGCTGAAGAGAAATTTCATGGCACTCTATGTCCGTATCAAAATTGAGACTCAAATCATTAATATATGCCTCGATTTCAGCCATCAATTTTTGTGTCCGTTCATAGTATACATCATCCTGACCACATTTTTCCATAGCTGTCAGCACCCTTTTTACAATCGTCCTATTATTCATTTCAATGGACAACGGATCTGTGATTAATTCCACATATTTATGAAAACTGACAGGTTCTTCATGAACAGACAGCACTGTATCCCCTTCGAAATTATTCATCTGACGCTTTATATCTGTCAACAACTCATATAGAAAATCTGGTGTTTCAATCACAAGTACATTGATTTGTTGATCGGATATTTCAATCCTGCTGTTTATCTTCGGATGCACAATCTTCATAGTATAATCAACCTTTCATCCGTATCTATCACTTCTTTATTTGAATTCCCCACTAGAAATTCCATTTTTGAAAATTGTTTTTCTGTAACAGACAGAACCTGTACTAACCCTGCCGGGGGCTTTGCTTTTCGAATTGTATTAATCACACTTTTTTCTATACTTGGATTCAATACCATTCTGCAATAAACAGATTCCTGCATCATAAAAAAACCGTTTTTCAAAAGTGTTTTTCGAAACAATCGGTAGTTCCTCATATCTTCTGATGTTTGTACCGGCAAATCAAAGAAAACTAAAACTCTCATAAATCTATAACTCATAATCCATAAAATGTAATCAGCGACAAATCCTTTTCATTTATCGCATCAAAAATACTTTTCACATAAATCTTAATGCCGTTATTTAACACTTGTCGTGTATTGTTAATTCCTATTTCCTGCTGTAAAAGTTCTAACATTTTGTGCTTTTCTTCTGTTGAAAACTCTGTGAACCCACTGGCATAAACATACCGATCCACTAAAACACGAAACGGCTCTATCAAATCACAGCTTAAATTAAATTGATTGAACATATTATTATGAAAGAATCCCAACTGTGTTAGATATCCATTCGCAACAACCTCACGGTTAATCGTGGATAAGATAAGAGAATATCCATAGTTCAAAGCCGCATTGACAGGATTGTCATCGTTTCTGGTAAATTCTTTTCCAAATAGTGCATTAAAATAAACTTTTGCCGCATGACCTTCCCGGTTTGTTACGTCCCGATATTCCAGTTCTTCTACGTAACCCCTCAGCAGGGTTTCTTCCTCTTTTTGCAAATCTGCCAAAAACTCTGCCTGTTTCCGAATTTTTTCTTTCACAATCCTTGTCCAAATCTCACCTTTTAATTCCTCACTCCATGACATCTGCAATTTGATTTTGCTGGAACAGTCGTGACATCCATAATAAGGAATTAATTCTGATTGAGGATTTCTTTTACTATCACAGAAAATCACTTTAATCTTTTTCTGCATAAGTGCTTCTATCAGACAACCTGTCAAAGATACCGCCGGATTCTCTATAATGAGCGTATGAATATCATCTAAGAGAATCCTTTTTGTATCTTCTTTTCTCACTTCCAGAAATCCCATTTTATAATCTAATTTACAACGTTTCGTAATAGCTACAGTTCTAAAACTCATAATAACTCCAATAAATTTTGAGACATTTTTCTATGCAGACCAGCCGCAGAGATATCTACAATTCGCACATCTTCATATGCCTTCTTCCAGTTAGACAGTTTAGAACTCCCTGTAAATATCGCAGCCTGCCCAACTCCTCCTAACACTTTCAAATCACACCCTGTTGTCCTTCCTGTTTGGAAAATGGAAAGAACATTCAAAAGCGTCTCTACTTGTTCTTCCAATGTCAGTTTTTCAAATTTATTCTCACCATCTTGTAACACCTTCAATTGGTTACCAAATATCACATCATACGGTTTTGTCTCTAACTTGTGTACAAAAAAAGAATACAACGCGCTATTTTCTTCTTTTATTATTTTGTCATATTTTTCATCCACATGTAATAAAGTGCTTTGTTTTTTCTTTTTAGAAAAACTTTCCAGACGCTTAATATATCTTTCTTTCTCACTATTCACAATCAACGGCATCATAGACCTGAATAACAACTTTTGCCCTCCACTAGATTTTCCTGCAATAGCTACCTCAAATCCATCCAATGACAACAGCGTATTTACTTTTAATTTTCTCATACCTAATGGAAAACTTACTTCCTGCACCGTTTCCCTTGGTTTTCCTATAATCTGTGCGATTGTTTTCCCTACATATTCTTCTGCATATGTTTCATTCCCTATAATCCGTTCAACTTCCATTAAATCAATTGGGACAAACATCACCTCCTGTTTTGGCTTTTTCCCAACTTCCATATATTTTGCCAATAGGAAATAACTTGCGGTTGATTTATTATAGCCGCCGTATTTTTCTGTATCCAATCCGGCTTTACGTTCGATCAATCCAGCCGCTGCTCTCAACGGCTGTTGGTCAAATAGACCGCCTTTTCGTTCAAAGGTATATCTCGTATAATGGACACTGTTTTTAGCAAGTATTTTTCTCACTCTTGCAATGTCTTTTCCGCCGTTCCATACCAGTTCTTTTCCACGCCATACCTTATTTCCAAAAATCACCTTTGTTTTTACTGAATATTCATCCTGATCAACCTTAAAGAATTTTGCAGTAAATCTGGCATTATACACCTCCCCTGCCACAATATTCAAATATGCATCTTTTGCGTGGTGAAGATCGTTGACACTCCTGCTTTTCACACATTCAAGAACTTCATTCCGAAAATCAGAAACCAGCCCTGACTTTACAAAAACAAGTTCTGTTTCCGGGAAAATATATTTCAGAATCCTTGCCACTGCTTTTGTAGACTGTCTGGTTTCCACCAGCTGACGATTGATAAATTCCATTTTCTCTGCATTTGTAAATGAACTAGTTCTTGTCAAGCGTCGATACTTTTCATCTGAAATCAAACCTTTTTCATGATAAACTCGCCACATCTCCGTCATCTTTTGCCTGATTTGTGCACTGATCGGATATTTATCTCCCTTTGCTCCATTTTCTTCCGACAAAACAAGCACTTTATTTGAAATACTGTCATCCTTCACTCTGCATTGCGGATAAATATGATCTACATTGTACGCATCTGTTTTTAATTTTGCGATATCAATCGGCTTTCCGGAATACATACTTCTTCCAAGCTGCATAAAATACAAAAACAGTACTTCACTTCTAAGTTCACGTTCTTCTCTGTCTTCCAACTGCTTTGACAGTTCACGAACTTCTGTCTTATCCATGTTCTTATATAGTTCCAGAATCTGATCTTTTCTCGATTTTTTTCGCTTTTTCTCCTCTTCTTTTCCTCTTGCCATCTCTACATAAATCTTTTTTGGCGCTGTCTTACAAACACTTCTGATGTCTTTTATCACATCCAGTGTTCTGTAGATCGGACGTTTTACTGCATTTGAAACATACATTTCCTCCAGTAAAGATTCTATTATCATTGGATGTTCTGCATAATATACCTTTTGTTCTTCTTCAATAAGTTCTTTGAATGTATAACGGTCTGAAAGCAGCTGCATCAAATTGTCATTTGTCTCCCACAATGCCTGTATGATACTGAAACTCTCACCCGTTTCCTTGTTTGCGGCACGAATTCCAGCAAGGAACTTTCTGGACAATCTTCCAAATCCGGTATATTTCAGTTTTGATAAATATTTTCTGTCTTCCTCTGACAGTTTCGGAAACTCCCGCTCTAATCGCCGTAAAATTCTACTCCGCTCTTCTGAGTATGTAATACACTCGATGATTCTTTCTACTTCTCCTTCGTTCAAAATTCCGGAGCGCAAAAGTCTTTTGAAATCGTGCTGTGGCCTTAAAGAAGATTTTATCGTAACATCAATACCGCCAATAACATCTTCTGGCCTCATATAATTATTGCTGATCAAATATTTCTTTATCTTATCAACTGTCACCTTTTTATTTTCTTCAAAAAGTCCATAAATTCCCTGTTTACATTCCACAGGAATTGGTATTCCATTAATTTTAAGATTATTGATTTCGTTCAACACAGTAAATTTACAATATAACAAAGAATTCTGTGGCAGCACAGTTTCGCCCGGCAGATAAGAGCAATTATTTGTCATTCGATCAATAAACGCATCCTCACTCTGGTCTAAATCCACCTTTTTTTCAAAATTCCATGGGTAGATTTTTCCTTCTGCTTTCCGTTTCAGCCACGAATATTTACTTGCCTCACAAAGAGGTCCCACATAATACGGAACACGAAATTCAAACACAGAAAGTAGCTTTTCTTTATTGGGAATTCCTTCTGCGTCCATCTCACTCAAAAACGGCAGATATGTTTCTGCATTTTCCAGAATTTTTTTCAGTTCATAGTAATAAAGCTGATATGGTATTACACGGTTATCTCCGGTTACTTGTTTCGGCATAAACGTATATGTTTCCAACCGGAACATAATTTCCTGAAATACCTCCTGGTCTTCCGGCTCACATGTAATATTCTTTAATTTCTTTTTGAGATAATCACAAAACTCTTCCTGCGTGACCTTTCTTTTATAATCCTTTGTCCTTTTTTCTTTCGGTATATTATATACATAAGCTGCATAATTTTCTTTTTCTGCTTTCTTAAAAATGGCATTATACTCATTCGGACAATACTTATGTACAAAACTTTTCAACATGTTCAAATCGGATTTGTGCTGTTCATAATCCTTTACTTTTGCTTCGGAAATGCTGGAACAACCATGCAGAGAATCCACTAACAAAGCCCAATCATAAAGTGCTCTAAGCCGAATCAGGTACTCTGCATCTTCCTCTTCCGTTTCACCTAGAATTAATTGAAACTCTTCTTCTGATTTCCGCAAAGAAATTGAAATTTTTTCCTCAAATTCTTTTTGACAGAATAATTTTCCCGCTTCTATAGTACCGCCGGAAAGCAGCTTAATGATTCCTTCTTTGCTGATGCTGTCTTCTTCCTCTGTTTTAGGTTTCTTTCCATCATACAGCAAATCCCAAAATTGCCGCTCTTTATTTTTGACCGTCTGATTCATCAAGAGAATATTTTGAAACTTTTCTTTATCATTGCACACCCATGGCTGCACAGAAAAAAGTTCCATAAAGTTTCCATAAATCGAGTCAAAATCCAGTAATGAAGAAATATTATCTTTATTCACTTCACTCAAAAAATGTCCCCTGTGCGCCATAAGCCAGGCAACTGCCAGGTAAACCAGCCGAACATCATGCGGAGTCTTTTCCTCCATCAATTCTTTGATGAGATGATGAATGGTCGGATAATCTCTGTGATAATCCTTGTCCGTATACTTTTCATCCTGAAAAAAGATATAAGTATCTCTCCCACTGGTATCTTCCCGGAACAATGCACTTTCTTTCAATCGTATAAAAAAACGCTCATCAATTTGACTGATCGCTTTTGCAAAAATCTGTTGTGTCAAGTGAACTCTCTGCTGCCTACGGTCTAAACGTCTACGCGCTGTTCTAAACGCCCGTCTGTCCGCACACTGCTTTCCTTCTTCAAATACATGCGAGCCCCACATAGGTTCTCCTTTATATTTCAACAAATTGAAATGTTCATCCGTCACTGCATAACCAACAGAATTTGTTCCAATATCTAATCCTACATAATAATTCTCTTTCATCCTTGACACTCCACCTAGAAATATGATATTTTTTATTTGTAAATCAAATTACCCTATAGATTTACACTGCGTGTTCAAATAATATTATTATGAAATCGTCGGCTAACCGACAAACACAGTGTGTGTTATTAGAAAGTCTATCTTTGATAGGCTTTTTATTTTTTATATATTTTTGATTGTACCATACTACAATACAAACTAAAAGTAAAGATGATCATCATACAGGGTTATTTTGTAAACACTCCAAATCGGTTATACCTTGAAACACGTACCCTTCTCTCAGAACAGCATTATCACAAACACACACCCGCATTTCTGCAAGGTCATATTTTTTCTCAAGATTTCCCACTATTCTTCATGAATTCTGGAAATGATTTCGTTTTTGCCAAGACATACCAGATAGATTGCCTCCAGTTGCGGAAATCCGATTCTTTTTTGAGTGTCTGGTGCGTTGGATATAAAAAGTCGGGGGTTACACACACTAATGTATAGCATGTATAACCCTCGATAAAATCGGATCGTTTTATACTTTTCCACCTCAAACCAAACTAGTAATGTTTTTAGTACCATAATTATTATGACAACTATTGGACACCACTTGCTGAGCAGATCAAAATCACCTAGACACCTCACTGTACCAGGCATGCATCCCACAGTATTTCCAAAACTCTAAAAAACCCTGAAAACATAAGTCGTTTCCAGGGTTTGTAAATATTTCGATATTCTCTTTTGAGTATCTCTTTGGTAACTGAAATTAACGTTTGGAGAACTGTGGTGCTCTACGAGCGGCTTTGAGACCGTATTGCGCTCGTTTTTGAGCCGTTTTTCCTTGGTATTTCGGGCTTTTCCGGACTTTTCGCTGTTCAGTTATCCTATGTGGTAACCACGGAAAATGGCTGTTTTTCAATCAGCAGCGTTCTGATGAAAAGCACCGTTTACTACACTGAACAACTCCTCTGGCTTATTATACTTGACCTTAGCATAGATGTCCATAGTTGTTTTGCTGTTTTCATGTCCTGCAAGATACTGAACCGTCTTGGGATCAACTCCGGCATAAAGCAGGTTCGTGATGTATGTGTGCCGGAGCTGGTGTGGGGTCACATCAAAATCCAGCGTATATTTGATTTTGGGTTGATTCCTCTGTGTCATGCCCAGCGTTGGTGTAACCGTGTACTTGATGCTCTGCCCATTCACATACTTATAGTAGTTGCGCGGCTTGGTAGACCGAACAACTACATACTGCCATACCCTTTGAAATTGCGATGCAGCTAACGGCTGTCCTTCGCTATCCGAAATCACATAGTCCGACTTTGATGCTGTTTTGGCTTCACGCAGGCAGTCCACCAAGCACTTGGGAATCGGAATATCCCTTTTAGCCGCCTTGGTCTTTAGAACAGTGGAAATCACGGGTCTGTTATGTTCCGTGCGCCATGCTCGCCTTACCGAGATATAGGGAGTAGACTCGTCCAGGAATACACAGTCCCATTGCAGCGCAAGGATTTCTTCCCGGCGCAGACCGGAATATAACCCAAGCATAATGAACAAGTAGGGAGGAAGCTCCCTGACCGTATCCAGAAGCACTTCTACCTGCTGATCTGTCAATGCCTCCCTCTTTTTCGCTGGCTTTCCGCCCTTTCCCGATATTCCTACACAGGGGTTATGCTCAAGTATCTGGCTGCGCTCTGCCGAGTAGAAAATACACTTGAGAAGCATATTTACTGTGCTGTATAACCCCTCCGATTTTTTTGACAGCGGTACAAGCGCCAGCCGAATATCATCTGCGGTCACTTCTTCCATATACATCTCACCCAAAGGCTTAATGATATAGTTCTTCATGTCAGCAGTATATCCTCTCAATGTAGAAGCAGATACCTTTGCCGACTGCATCAGCAGCCACTTCTGACAATACTCGGCCACTGTCGGATGCTGCCGACGAAAGATGATCTCCTCCACCTGTCGCCGCGCTTCTAATTGCTTCTCATATAATTCTTCGCAAGTAGCAGCATACAAACTCACCTGCTTGCCATCTGCGTCCATGATCCGGGTTCTGTAATACTGGATTCCTTTTTGCATAATGGTTCCGTACTGCGGAACCTCTGTTTTCATTTTCGCCATCTTTGACCTTCCTTTCCTGATAACGTGCAGTTTCCGTATCTACACTCTCTTTTTATCAGAAAGTACAGACTTAATCAAAGATACGGCCTATGTAAAGCAAAGAGCGAGACATCCTTGCCTCGCTCCTGCTTCGTTTTCGCGTTTGTTATTTTATGCTCACACTGAATCCCATTGCGAAAATGCGTTACCCATCGTTCTGACCAGCTCATCCGGCCTGTTGTATTTGACCTTTGCGTAAATGTCCATGGTAATTTTGCTGCTTTCATGGCCTGCCAGGTATTGCACCGTTTTGGGGTCTACCGACGAATGAATCAGATTCGTGATGTAGGTGTGTCGCAACTGATGCGGTGTTACTTCAAAGTCCAGGCTGTAAACAACATTACCGTTATGCGCCGCCTTTTCTCCAAGAACAGGTGTGACCGTATGCTTTACCCGCTTTCCATCCTCATATCGGTAGTAGGACCGTTCCTTGACTGTTCTGGTGACAACATACTGCCACAGCCGCTTAAACTGCGTATAGGACAGCGGATCGCCGTCCCGGTTCGGCACCACATACTCCGAAGTCGAATTTTCCTTTGTCTCTTTCAGGCACTCAGCCAAACAGGTCGGCAGTGGAATATTTCGCTCGGCAGCCTTCGTTTTTAATTCTTCCAGAATCACCGGCCTGTTGTTTTCTGTATGCCATGCTCTCCGCACTGTTAAATAAGGAAAGTTTCCATCAAGATAGACCGAATCCCATTTCAGGGCGAGGATTTCTTCCCGCCGCAAGCCTGCGTACAATCCAAGCATCACAAACACATAGGTTGGCAGTCCTTCCACCGCATCCAATAAGCGCTCGACCTGCTCGTCTGTCAGCGCCGCTTTATCTTTCTGCGGAACGCCGCCACCCTTTGTCGTTAGATAGATCGTCGGGTTATTATCTATAATCCGGCTTTCCTTTGCTGCACGGAAAATAGATTTATACAGGATCACGACCGACTTATATACCGATGCAGATTTTTTTGAAACAGAGACAAGTGCAAGCTGAATATCATCCAGGCTGACCTCTCCCATCCGCTTATCACCTAATTCCGCAATGATATGACGCCGTACCTTTGAGGTATAGTCCGTCAAAGTCGTGGTACGAACATGAACAGACTGCATCAACAGCCATTTCTCACAATACTCTGCAACCGTGGGTGTTTTTCGATGAAATGTGGCGTTCTCAATCTGCTCCAACGCAATCGTTTCCTTATTATAAAGTTCTTCGGGCGTTCTTGCATAAAGGGCAACGAGTTTTCCATCTGCATCTTTGATTCTTGTTCTGTAATACAGGACACCTTTTTTTATAACCGTTCCATATTCAGGAATTATCATTTTCCTTTTTGCCAATTCCGTCACCTCCTAAAATAATCTCCAGCGCTGTATCTTTGTTTTATCAGAGATCTTCAGTTCCAGCAAGGATACGGATTGGCTCATGCTCCGGCGTTCCGGGTCTTGCGGTAAGTCGCATTCTTTTCCATCGGTTTTGCCCGGTGGGTGCATTTTGCGATATACTCCTGAAGGCCCATATCAGTAAAATATACACAACCGTTCTGCACATACTGAACATAAGAAATCAAGCCGTTGTTACGGGCCGCATCCAAGGTCGCAATGCTGATTCCCAGGATTCTGGCAGCTTCTTTTCGTGTAATCAGTTTTTCCATAAATCATATTCCCTCCATTCCGTCAAGGTTGTCATCGTGCTTTCAAAATCACATGAATGCACTGGCAGCCGAAACTGCCAGTGCATGGTATCTAACTTTGAAAAGAAAACTGCATCTGGATGATGACCTGTTGTTGCTTACGGTAACCGGACGCAGCTCTCTTGAATTTGAAGTTCGCTTTCGCCACATTTGCCACGCATCCCTGACGATGGGGACATTCCCGGTCTCCGCTGGCGCGGATGTCATAACTCCGCAGCGTCGTTTTACTCGTGCGCCGCAGGGTTCCGCCTCAAGTCCGTGGGCGGGTGTGAACAAGTATCTTTAAGCCCCCATGGAGTCCTCGCGCTCGAAGTGCCACCTCCGGGTCTCAGGCTGGCGTTGATCGCTGGGAACAGCCTTGTTTATCACCTCCTTGGCTGTCCATCTTGGCGGCGCGCCTGATTCGCTCGTACATGGGTTATGTACCAGAAATGCCGTCTATTCAATTGTCAAAGTACCATCGAAGGGGAAAACTTGTCCTTCTATTAACACTGACAAAAGGGGCAAAAAACAGGCGCTTCAAATGAAACTTTATCAAAAAATTTTTGCCAACTGTTTCAGCCCACGCCGGATGCTGTCACGGACACGGCTCGGATCTACACCTTCGGCTCCGGCAATCTCATTTACGCTCATCCCCAGATAGTACCGAGCATAAATTCTTTTTGCCTGTTTCTCCGGCAAAGCCATCACGGCGGAGTAAATCTGCTCGCGCAGCTGCTTTTCCTCCAGAAGCATCTCCGGCGTCTCCAGCTTTCGCAGGACCGCATTTTCAATTCCATTCTCACAGTCCAGGGAGTACTGCGCCTTATAGCGATACATTTTTCGCTCATAGGCTGCTTCAGCTCGCTCGTCAGACTGAAACACCGCTTGTACTTCATCGGTTACTTCCAAAAAGGCATCGGTTTTATAAACATCGGGATACAGATCCCGAAGATTGACTTTCTTCATTATGTACCTCCATTTCGATTCACGGGTGATTAGCGGGTGAATCGAATGGAGGCGGGGAACGGCATCGAGGCCGTTTGGGGACATTCGGCAAAAAACGACAAGCAAAAGCGCCAGTCTCCCATTCCAGGAAACTGGCGCAACAAAAAAGATCATTATTATTCCGGTTTGCGCAGAACGATAATACCGACAGGTTGCCGAACTGCCCCGGAGGGGAAGCTACACTTTTTTTAGCAAGTGAAGATTATGAGAACTGTAAAAGGTTAAAACAAACAAAGCGGCATCCTCCTATATGCCGCTGTAAATAACCTTTCTGTCTACGCAGTATAAAGCGGCAGCTATTCAGCAAGCCGCGTTTTCATTGAACCATTACTCAATTAACAGCTGCTCGCCATTATTGAGAGCTATGGTATAGAACAGAAAGCAAGATTTACTTTAGATTTATACAAGATTTGCACAAGAAATACCTATACTTCGAATTTGTAGCCTATTCCTCGAATGCTTTTAATATGTTCTGATGCAGTTTCCGAACTTTTTAACTTTTTCCGTAAATTACTTATATGGCTTGAAATCGCATTGCGTGAATAAAACGAAAAATCATCATGCCAAACAGAATCCATTATCATTTCATAAGTATAGTTTCAAACAATTTCTCATACTATTTTTCTCTGAAAACATTTCTACCATAGGATGATTATAGGTATGTAAATATTGAGCAGCACCAAAATGGACACATGCATACCGCTGTTCCTCCGAATATGAAGGTGGCACAACAATAATTGGTACCGCACGTTTTTGTCTCAAGATATCCAAATCGTCTTGTGGAATCACATCAGAGCAAATAGCTACGCATATATATTCTTTAAAAGACAGCATTGCGGCCGCTTGTTTAATATTATCAGCATAGTCAAATTCAATTTCAAATTCTTTCCATCGGCCAGCAGTAACCTCATATTCATTATAGGCGTATCCTACGCCCAATACATGCGGAACCATATGTTCACCTCCTACTACTTCTAGCAGACAGTTCAAAGCTGCCGAGCATAAGTTACCCGGCAGCTCTAAACAAAACTATATTTTTCTATGATGGAGAATGCTTTTTTGCGTATCTACAAATCCTCCGTCATCGATTATTTCCCCAGTAAATCAATGCCAGTGCGCCGGGACCGGTGTGTGCTCCGATGATAGGGCCAATATAAGCAATACAAATCTCAGAATCCGGGAATTGTTCCAACAACCTTTCTTTCAGCATATCTGCTGCTTCAGGGTCATCGGCATGACCTATCAGAATCGATTTACCAAGTTCAGGTTTCCAGCCCTGTTCCATTCGGGCAATCTGAGTGGTAACAGCCTTTTTTCTTCCACGAGGTTTTTCCACTGCTTGCAGCTTTCCTTCGCTGTCCACATGAAGCAACGGTTTGATCTGCAAAGCCGTTCCCATTGCGGCTGCGGCACCTGAAACCCGCCCGCCATGTTTCAAATGGGTAAAGGTATCAACCGTAAACCAATGACATACCTCTAATCGGTGTTCCATGACCCAAGAAGCCAATTCATCAATAGACAGTCCTTCCCTCTGCTTTTTCGCAGCTTCTCTGACTAAAAACCCTTCACCCACTGCGGCAGCAAGCGTATCAATGCAGATGATTCTTCTTTCCGGATATTCCTGCTGTAGTTCTTCAACCGCTAAAAACGCAGACTGATATGTACCTGACAGACCAGAGGAAAAACAGAGATACAGAATATCGGTTCCCTGTCGCAGACAGGGTTCAAAATGCTTAAAATAAATCGTTGGGTTGATTTGTGAGGTCGTTGCAAAATTCCCAGCTCTTTGCAAGCGGTAGAACTCCTTGGCTGTGATTCCTTCCGGGGAACCATATGAGTATTCTGTTCCGCCGATCTCAACATTCATAGGAATCATTTCAACAGATGGCAGACCTGCGGTTAACTCCGGTGCGAGATCTGAGGTGGCATCTGTGAAAATTTGATAGCCGTCCATCACTTCTTACACCCACTACAGCCCTGACAAGCAGCCCACAGCTCATCGGCCTTCGGCTTCCAGGTTTCTGCATAAAGTGTAGTCTTATCACACAGATGGTCAACACTTTCCGGGGACTGATACTCGGTAGAATGGGCACCGGATTTCTTTACCATGCTACGCAGACATTCAGGATTTTCCAGCATAGGACACGGCTGGAACATATTATCATTAAAGGGCTGACCGTCGTGATAGGCCATAAACAGCGGAGACTGATATGCTTCCAGCAGGGTCTTTTCACGGATGTTGGAGTCAGAGTAATGGATAAAAGCGCAAGGCTCAATGTCACCATTGGCATTGATATGCAGATAGTTGCGGCCACCAGCAATACAGCCGTTTACAAATTTCGCATCATTCTGAAAGTCAATTGTGAAAATAGGCTTTGTGCTACGGTATTCGCAGATGCGGTTATACATCTTTTCACGCTGGTCAGGAGACGGGAGCAGCTCCACAGCGGAATCGTTGCCCACAGGCATATAGTGGAAGAACCATGCGAACTTCGCACCGCACTCCACCAGATGATCGAAGAACTCATCCGAGCTGATGGAGTCGATGTTCTTGCTGGTATAGCACCCAGATACGCCGAAAGGCAGCTTCTTTTCTTTCAGAATCTTCATCGCCCGCATAGTAGCCTGATAAGTACCCTTGCCACGGCGGAAATCAGTAGCTTCCTCGAAGCCTTCAATGCTGATGGCCGGGTAGAAGTTCTTCACCCGCAGCATCTCATCGGCAAACTTCTCATCGATAAGGGTACCGTTGGTAAAGGCAGAGAATACGCAGTCAGGATGCGCTTCACACAGGCGGAGCAGATCGTTCTTGCGTACCATAGGTTCACCGCCGGTGTAGAGGAACATATAGGTTCCCAGTTCATTGGCCTGATTGATGATGTCATCCAGTTCCTCATAGCTCAGATTCAGCTTATTACCGTATTCTGCCGCCCAACAGCCGGTGCAATGAAGGTTGCAGGCGGAAGTGGGGTCCATCAGGATTGCCCAGGGGATATTGCAGCCGTACTTTTCACGATTAGCCACCTGCTTGCGGCTGCCTAAGAGAGATGCATTGACAATAAAATTGCGGAAGAACACTTTGCGGACTTCAGAATCAATGTCCGTCCAAAGGCTGTTGATCAGGCGCATCCAGTTGCTGTCAGGCTGCTCCATCACCTTACGGATTTGCTGGCGCTGTGTGAGATAGAGGTTATCCTTATCGAACTTATCCGCCCAATCTAACAACTTGGGGAATGCTTCCTGCGGATTGCTGTCAACATATTTCAGCACTTGATTGACGGCGAAAGCCTGTGCGCTGTCTTTAATAGAATTACTCATGGTTTTGTCTCCTTT
>QWCV01002694.1_pt1 | contig 14043 bp, 20 predicted proteins | sample 1972621 | NCBI WGS metagenome assembly QWCV01 (sample SAMN09866699, study PRJNA288562) | Human gut metagenome isolate pre2_stool, whole genome shotgun sequencing... | isolation source: gut | host: Homo sapiens | place: USA: California
AGCTGGTTCAGTGAACCGGTTGCCCTGATAATATGCATCCCGGAACAGCACACCAATGCTGCTGCCCTTGAACATATCCGGGTCAAATCCGGCTTCAATGTTTGGCTCAGGGAGATGGTTTGCACGGGAAATGGTGTTCAGCTGCCCTTTGTACATGGCAATGGCATTCGTGTATTTGTCATTGTCTCCGGAGAATGTGGGCAGCCAGATTTTGTACACGCCTTTCCACTTCTGCCCGTATTGACTGGATGCGTCCGCCTGGAAGCGCTTCTGAAAATAGCCTGCGTGTTCGCCCTCTGCCACATCAATGCGCAGCTTGATGAACTGCTTGCCGCCGCTGGTCTTGTCCACACCCACCGCCAGAATGCGGCACACGTAGCCGCCTGCCGGCAGGGGTGCGAAAGAGCTGCTGCCGAACGCTTTTTCCTGCACATTGTTTGCGCCCTGAATTCCTTGTAACATTGCCATAAATGATTCCTCCTTATTTCTGCAATCCGTAATAGTCGCGGATTGTGGTATCTACTGCTTTCAAATCGTTGTCTATTTCCGCCGGGAACATGTCCATCGGTGATTTTGCAGTGCTGTTTCCATTGCTTTGCGTTTGGAAGTAATGCCTGCCTGCTGCATCAGACTGACACAAAAGCACGATGGAGAACAAGCCCTCTACGGTCAGTTTTTCATCCAGCATCTTGCCGATGGTTTTTGCTTTCAGCCGCCGGTTGCCGGCGCTGTCGTACGATGTTTCCACATGGTGGAGAAAATACACAATGCAGTCCGGCGGTGTGTTGAACTGGATAAAGCGAATCAGGTTGTAGAAGTTCAGCGCCATGTTGGTGAATTTATCATAGCCCTTTTCACTGGCATGGCTGAAAAACTCAAACGCCAGCAAATACTGGCTGTCATCAATTGCATATCGCAGCAGATGATGCACGCTGAGTGTTTTCACAATCATCGGATAATCCGCAGCATCCACACTGGTCAGCTTCTTTCGAAACGGAAGCGGTTTGCTTGCCACGTTGAAGATGCCAATTTCACCTTGCTCAAAATTCCGCAAGCTGGTGCTTTTTCCGCTTCCGGATTCTCCCATAATGAGTACGGGAATCCCCATAACAGCATCACTCCTTATGCTATGATAATCGACTTAGAAGGCTCTAGCTTGGCATATTGAAACACCTCTCCGGCTTTCAGATAGCCTTTCAGCTGATTCTTCCGGATTTCCGGAAGCTGGTATTTCAAGGCATCCGCATGCCCGGTGCGTTCCAGCTCTTGAATCAGGGACAGCTCATCTGTCACCTTAACAGACGGCGCATTGCTGCGCAGGGTGATGCGTGCCTGCACACCGTCCACCTTTTTCAGCTGCATGGTTTCCATACACTGCATCAGGTACTGCTTCATCCAGGCAATTCGGTTCTTCCGGCTTTTGGCACGCTGCTGCAGGCGCTTTGCTTCTGCATCAATGGCATCCGCTTCCGCTTTCAGCGATTTGATATATTGCGCCAGGTTTTCCGCTTTGCATGTAAACTCCTGTTCCATGCCATCCAGCGTGTCAAACCATGCCTGCCGCAGTTCTGCCTTTACAAACTCCGGGTTGATCGGATTCCCTTCTGCATCAACCGGTTCTCCGTCCGCATTGGTGGGGAACTCCGTTTCCTCAATTTCGTCAAACCGATCCAGCAGCTCTGCAAAATCGGCAGATAGCTCAAACAATCTTCCCATTTATTCTTCCTCCTGTTCCATATGTAGTTTCCGCAGCAGCCGGCGTTTTTCCATTGCCGTGCAATGCCGGTCCGCGCAGATCAGCTGGCGGATGTGATCGGGTTTCTCACCGGCACGCAGGCGATCGGTGACCTGTTGCTCCAACTGCTGCATGCAGGTTGGTTCTCGCTTCGGCAATAGCATGCCAGTACAATCGGCGCAGTGCAGGTGTCCATCCAGTCCGGGGAATAACTGCACACCGCTAATGCCGCAATGGATACATCTAGTTTCCGATTTCATTTGACAAATTCCTTTCTATGTGATACAATGTAGTTGGTTATATATTCCTTTGTTTTTCTGCTGCCAGTTGCTGCTGGCAGCGTTTTTTTATTACTATGGTGATTTCCAGGGCGGTTTCGGTTCGCTTGCGGAACACGAATTCTTCGATAGGCAGTACCAGCTTCAGCTTCTCACCGACAGCCAGCAGTTCAGCGCTTGTGAATGGTTTCACGTCTCTTGGCTCCTTTCTTGTATTGCTCTGACAGATACATCAGATCTAGGATTCCTAAAACCACGGCAATGCCGATGGCTAATAGGTCCTGCAATGGGGTTGTGGGTAGCATGTTAGTCCTCCTTGTCCACATCAATTCCGGTGATTTCTTTGAAAATTTCTTTGTCGAAATTCGGGATTGACATGATAATGTTTTTTTCATCATCCGTCAGCCCACGCCACCAAATAACGGCGCATTCGGAATTGTCCAGTTCTTTCAGATAACCACCCGTTGTTTCCGCTTCCGGGTGTGCTGCTTTTTCTTCATCGGTCATGGTCGACATGGGAATCCATCCAAGAATATCCCCCTGAATCTGATTCATCAGGTAGCGGGCTTCACTATTCAGCCAATCACGATATGTCCAGCTTGACGATTTATTGAACAGGCAAATTGTAGATTCAACAGTATTAAAACAACCGTTGGAAAAATTTGTTTTGTTCCAATCGCCGCTGTTCCAATCGCCGCTGTTCCGATTGCCGCTGTTCCGATTGCCGCTGTTCCGATTGCCGCTGTTGCAATCGCCGCTGTTCCAATCGCCGCTGTTGCAATCGCCGCTGTTCCGATTGCCGCTGTTCCAATCGCCGCTGTTGCCATACCCTGTGCACCATTTTCCAGTATTTACAATTTCTAATAGCTCCGTCCATGGAATTTCACGGATGATTTCCAATTTATCCGTAGCGCATTTGTCACCATCTTCCACAACATTACCACATGCAGTGACCTCTGCAACATGATTATCGGGGTCGAACTTGTAATAATTGAAACAATCTGCCGCCTTTTTGCAAAAATGCATTCCGCTGTTGCATACAGACAGGGTAACATCTTCCTCAAAATTCCCAGGGCAACTGTATTGTTTATCTCGGCATGTCCAATCCGGGTTGAATACTTTGTATCCTTTCACTTTGTTTTCCATGATTCAGTCTTCCTCCTCTTCTTCTAGTGCTTCGTCTGCCATTGTCGAAACCATGGCGGCGATATCACGTAGCACCTTTGATTTGCTTTCGTTGGTGTTTTCGGCTATGGTGGCTGCAACATCGCTTACAGCGCCTAGGCAACACACGAACAGTTCACCAACAGACGTTTTTTCTGCATCAATCTGCACATTCATCCGATCCGATTCTTTGTCAATGTCGATGTGAAACTCAATGTGTTTCTTCTTTTCTTCCATGTTCATTTTCCTTTCTACATCTGCACTTCGGGCATACGTACCAGCCTGTAAACTGCATGCAGACGTTCCACCATTTCCCACACTGCATGCAGCGTGCGTATTTGTACCCGGATCTCATTTCAATTGTGGGGTGCATTGATCGGCTCATTTGCTTGTCCTTTCTGCTGCTGCGTCACCGGCAGCAGGTTGCACCTTATGTACGCTTGCGCTCCGCAATGTTTCGTGCAATCTCGGCATCCATGCCAATTTGTGCGATCTTTTGCAGAATACGGTCAATCTTGTCTTTGTCCTTTACTTTGTCCAGACAGTAGTTGTCTGCAATCTTAATGGTTGTATTCCCAATCTTGAACTCTTCCACAATATGCGGCTCTTCGTCAAATCTCTTTTTCAACAATATCAGCCCCTTTCTTCTCCATGCTATGCAGGCAGCAGCTTGACTCATTCAGCCTTGCTGTCCGCATATGCTGCACCGATCTCAATGCCTTCCATGATGCCTGTAACGCGTTCAAATGTTCGGGGATTAAACCGCTCCATCGCACGATACAGACGTAAAAACTGCATCAATTCCTGATCGCTCACTTTTGGCTTGGTTTCTGTCATAATAGGTCACCGTCCTTTCATCAAATCCCTGTCATCAGCAGCCGGAATGTTTCCCGTCCCTTTGGCGTAATCATCGTCTGACTGCCTGACCATGCGGTTGCATCGTTCTTAGTTTCTTTCAGTTCAAACAATCCGTCTTGCAGTGGCTTTGCATACGGCATCAGTTTGCCTTTCTTGTCGCGGTACAGATATTTCTTATCCATCAGGAAGGTTACAAAATCTTTCTGCTTGATCTGAAATTCCTTTGCGGTTTCCCGGATGCCAGTTAATAGATTCCGGTCAACCAGGTCATCAAAATATTCCGCCTTGGGTTTCATGATCTGGTTTTCCACAGTCAGTTCCGAAACCGTGACTTGCAGCTGTTTCAGTTTGGCGTTTGACAGCTGTAACGCTCTCGCCATGATTGCATCCGGACTATTCCATTGTTCTTCTACGGCGATGAAGTACTGCCGCATCTGCTTGCCCTTGTCTGTTCGCTGGAGCATGCAGAGTTCCTTTGCCATGGGGATGGTGATTTGATGATCAATTCTGGGCTTGCCTGCCTTGCCATCAGATCTATTACTCATTTTTGAGTAATAGTCCTTTGCCGCTGAAAAGCCATACTCGCACATACGGCTAAACCAGTCATTGTATCTGGTTTCCACGCCCAGTGCCTCGTGCAGCTCTCTTCCCGATACTGTCGGGCGGTCTGCGTTGTCGTAGTGGACTTTGATTAACTCATTCATTTTTAAAACTTCCTTTCTGTTGTACTCCCAGCTCTGGTGTGATATAATAGAGCCAGAGAAGAGGAGGTGTTGATTTTGTACTTATCCAATCGAACAAACCAATTCTTGAATGCAATTGTGCGCGAGTTCCGCAGTCGCTGCCGACATGGAAACGGCTTAGATATTTTTTTCAGCTTCCAGTATCGGGAGTTAAAGCGATTCCGAAAGTTTTCGGAAGCCGAAGTAGCAATGTGCATTTGGGAATTGGCGGAAAACGGGCTAATTCGAAAGTACCATGACGGCGGATTTGCCATCATTCCGAAAACAATTGCATTCTACGATGAGAAACACAGAAGACCGTATATTCGGGTATTTTGGTTTGTTGCCGGGGCTATTTTCACAGCGTTTCTGGATTTTGTTGTAGTTCTGTTAAATAAGCTTACAGAATGCGTGTGAATCTATCTCGTTTTTCAAATCTACCTTGAACAGATCGGATGTCATATCAATATCCAAATGAAGAACAAATTGATTACCCGGTCCCGGCTCATAGCTTATGCTGTAGCCAAGTACGCATTCCAATCTCTTGTCGTCCAGCCAGATCTCTGTGTGACCAATTTCATTTGCTCTGATTTTGATTTTCATGTTTTTCACTCCCTTCGTCTCGTTTTCTTATCTGTTGTATTCTCAGCTCCGGTGTGGTATAATGGAAGCGCGGGAGAGGGGGGGGATACAAAAATGGGATTCTTTCATAAAGTTGTGGAATATTTTGATTTGCATCCGGGGTATCAGTTGCTTTTATCTTTTTCTGCTTTTATTCTTTCCACCATTCCATACATATGGAAATCTTTTGCAAAGCGGTTTCGACTAAAAGCAACGCCTCTTGCTTATAAATATTTTCTTTACAATGATGGTAAAAAGCAAAATCTTGCAATACAGATCGCAGTTACAAATCTTTCTGAAACGCCTTGCACAATCACACAAGCCTTTTTGATGGTTGGTGGTCGAGAACAATACATTTCTGCTGCATCAGAAAATATATTTCATATAGCAGCATTCGGGAATAAAACGGGAGAATATTTTTCTTTGCCTTTACCACAACATATTTCACCCCATCAAGGAATCAGTGGGTGTTTTATTCTTCCAGATTTCTACATAGAACTTGATGAACTAAAAAGCTCAAAATGTGCAATAAAGCTGATATGTGGAAATAAAACCAAGATTGTCCCAATTGATTTCAATGGTCTTCGCACCCCGTTATACTTATAATCGCTTATCGGTTACTTATTATATCAATTATCATTAAAACGATATTGATGAGACTAAATGCAATCGCAAACAGCGCAATCAATCCTGCCATGTTTTTCACTCCCTTCGTCTCGTTTTCCTATAGTGGGAGACGAGTTTTCTTTTTTCTCTTACAGTCTTGTTCTTTGAAAATTTGATGTTGGCTTTTTGTCTACATAGTCGGCAAAAAAAATAGCTTCTCTTTCGCTATCTGATAGTTTGAGCAAAACTGAAAGCTTTTTGATTTCTGACCCCTTAAACTCCCGTTCCCCACTCAATTTATTGTATAATCCTTGACGGGTAAGTCCAAGATACTCTGCAATGAATCTTTTAGACAAATGACTACAGGAAATCTTCTCACAAAGCAATTCGTTGTTCAATCCTGCCACCTCCTTTCTTGATGTAGACCATTTCGTCTACCGTAATTTCATTATACACGATGTAGACAACTTTGTCAACATATTTTTACGAAAAAGATGCACAACTTTTTGTAGTCATTTTCGTCTACAATGACAAATATTTTTTACTCGTGTAAATAAATGTTGACATATGCGGCTACAGAATGATATAATGAATTTAACCGAGAAAAGGAGGTGACAACATGACAGTTGGTGAAAAAATCAGAGAAGCAAGGCTAAAAAAAGGCTATACACAAACAGAATTGGCGGAAATTCTTGGATATAAGTCGAGATCGTCTATTAACAAAATTGAAGTAGAAGGGCGAGATATTCCGAGAAGCAGCGTTATCAAATTTGCAAAAGCCCTTGATGTCACCCCTGCTTATCTTATGGGTTGGGAAGAGGAAACAACGGAGCAGAGCCTTTACGACCGATTCGACAACCTCCACTCCGTCAAGCTAAAGCGTTTCCCGTTGCTGGGCGAGATTGCCTGCGGCGAACCGATCTACGCCGAGGAAGATCACGAAAGCTACGTTTCCGCAGATGCGGATATTCGTGCGGATTTCTGCCTGAAAGCCAAGGGCGACAGCATGATAAACGCGGACATTCACGACGGCGATGTGGTCTTTATCCGCAGCCAGTCTATGGTGGAAAACGGTGAGATCGCTGCCGTTATCATTGAAGATGAGGCTACGCTGAAACGTGTCTACTACGACCGTGAAAACAACCGCCTGCAGCTGATCGCAGAGAACCCAAGGTATGCACCGCTGGTGTATACGGGCGAGGAACTCAACTATATCCGCATTCTGGGAAAAGCGGTAACGCTGATGCGGGAGTTGTAAGATACATAAAAAAAACGCCCTACCGAAACCGGCAGAGCTAACACAATAGAACAGGAGGAAACGCCCATTGCTACAAATCGAAACGCTATGAAGATGTCACCCCACACGGGTGCGTGAGTTGAAATTCAGAATTACGCAAAAGCAAAGGCTATAATATGAAGTCGCACCCCACACGGGTGCGTGAGTTGAAATTCAGAATTACGCAAAAGCAAAGGCTATAATATGAAGTCGCACCCCACACGGGTGCGTGAGTTGAAATGCCGCTGCGCAGATTCATAGCTGTGCACAATATCGTCGCACCCCACACGGGTGCGTGAGTTGAAATTATTTTTAGTGGGGCGTATTCCATAAGGAAAGGAGTGTATCGCATGGAGCAATATTGCATTTATCTCCGAAAATCACGTGCCGATGCAGAAGCAGAAGCAAGAGGGGAAGGGGAGACCTTAGCACGGCATGAAAAGATGCTGCTAGCTGTTGCAAAGCGGGACAGATACCACATTTCCAAAATATACCGGGAAATTGTATCCGGGGAAACCATTGCAGCCCGGCCGCAGATGCAGCAGCTATTGCAGGACGTAGAGCACGGGCTGTATGCTGGTGTTCTGGTTATGGAAGTGGAACGGTTAGCCCGTGGAGACACCATTGACCAGGGGATTATGGCGCAGACATTCCGCTATTCTGATACCAAAATCATTACACCCATGAAGGTCTATGACCCAAATAACGAATTTGATGAAGAATACTTTGAATTCGGACTGTTTATGAGCCGAAGAGAATACAAGACAATCAACCGCCGGTTGCAACGTGGGCGTGCTGCATCTGCCAAAGAAGGGAAGTACGCTGGCAATATTACACCGTACGGCTACACACGGGAAAAGCTGGAGCGTGACAAAGGATTCCGCCTTGTCCCGGATCCGGAGGAAGCAAAAATTGTGCAGCTGGTATATGATTGGTACCTGAATGGAGAACCGCAGGAAGATGGATCCAGAAAACGGCTGGGAAGCACATATATTGCACGGAAGCTCAATGCAGCGCATGTTCCTACCAGGCATGGTGGAAAATGGGGCGTAAACAGTGTGCGTGGCATTCTGATCAATCCGGTTTATACCGGAAAAATTCGATGGAATTATCGACCGGCAAAAAAATCCATGGAGAATGGCTCCGTTGTAAAAACACGATCTGAAGCAGAAGAAGGCGATTATATTTTAGCAGATGGGCTGCATGAGGCATTAATTTCGGAAGAAGCATACCACGCTGTACAAGAGGATATGCACCATAAGGCGGTATCCGGCACACATGACGGCAAAAAGTTATGTAATCCGCTGGCAGGATTAGCCTATTGTGCATGTTGCAAGCATGTCATGGTACGCAGACCGCATAACAAAAGGTTCCATACTGATACACTGATGTGCAATACACTGGACTGCCCAAATGTAAGCGCTGATCTGGAAGCAGTAGAACGGCGAGTTCTTTCCGGTATACGGGATTGGCTGGAGCAGTACGAAGTGGAGTGGAGCAAAAACCACCAAGAACCAAGTGCAATGGATGCACAAATTGCAACAAAAAAAGCTGCCATTCAGGCAGCTGAAAAAGAACAAGATGTTTTGAAAAAGCAGCTAGACAAAGCGTATGATTTCCTGGAACAGGGGATTTATGACACGGATGTTTTCCTTTCCCGTTCGCAAGCGTTAAATGATCGCATTCAAGACACACAGAACAGCATCAAAGCCCTACAAGAAGAGCTGCATCGAGAACAAATGCGGAAAGAGGGAATAGAAGAAATCATTCCAAAGGCAAAACATGTGTTAGAGGTTTATGGATCTCTTACAGATGCTAAGTCAAAAAATGAATTATTAAAATCCGTTTTGGAGCGTGTAGAGTATTACAAGGGAAAAAGCGCACGATGGAGCGGAAATCCAGATAATTTTGAAGTTGTTCTGTTCCCAAAGTTGCCGAAATAGCGTTACTTTTTATTACTGATATTGTGCGTGTGCCTAAGAATTGGCACACATCGAAATTGTATCCGCTATTTTATATCAATTAACAAGAGACTTAACACCTGAACAAATTAAAGAAAGTGGATTTGATTCCTACTTTGTTGACCATACAACTGGGATTTATCCACAAGGCGCATCTGGTGTACCATTCACAGCAGCTTATTTACAATCTACAGGTGACCCTATTACAGATTTAACTGAAGATTTAGCAGCAGAACAAAAAGCACGCACCACATACGATAATATTTTACGGTTATGTGACGATCCGGATGTAAGAGATCCTATAAAATATCTACGTCAAAGAGAAATTGTTCATTTTCAGCGATTTGGTGAAGCACTTCGAATTGTTCAAGATGATTTAAATGCAAAAAATTTCTATGCCTGCAATCCTTCTTTTGATAAATCATGTGGCAATAAAAAATAATTAGATGTTACTTTAGTTATAAAAATGAGAAAGTCATAAAAAGAACCTTTATGGTCAATTAACACCATAAAGGTTCTTTTCATAAACATACTTACTTTGTAGTTGTACGTCTCGTGTTTTGATCAAGCGGTGTCATACTTTTCATGCAAATTGCCATTGTAGACGCATTATGCAATAGAGCAGACGCTGCCGGGGATAGGACACCAAACACACCGCCTAGTAGCAATGCAGAATTAAATCCAACAATAAAACGATAATTCCGATTAATACGCTCCATTAATTTTGTACTTAGCTGACGAACTGTCACCAGTTCTTTCAAACTAGTTTCTCGAAGCGTAATATCAGCTGTTTCTTTTGCGATATCTGAAGCATCACTCATTGCAACAGAAACGTTGGCTGCTGCTAAAGCCGGCGCATCATTAATGCCGTCTCCAACCATAATTACACGTTCCCCATTGTTTTTTCGCATTTCAATATAGCGATGTTTATCTTCTGGGAGCACTTGTGCATATACAGTTGTAATGCCAAGCTGTGCAGCAATTATTTTTGCTGCTCGCTCACTGTCACCAGTCAGCATAATAACATTTTGAATACCACAAGCTTGCAATTGCTCAATCGCTTCTTTTGCTTCTGCACGAGGAGGGTCGCTGATACACAGTGCACCAATTAAAGAATCACCTTGTGCAAGGTATACCACAGAGCATGCACCAGACTTTTCATCAATTTCTTGTTGCTGTTGATCAGAAATGACAACTTTCTCATCTTCACAAACAAAATGTTTGCTACCGATAATCGTTCGTTGACCATGCAACATAGTTGCAATTCCGTGTGCAACAATATATTCTACCTCTGCATGTTCTTCCTCATGATGCAGATTTTTCTTTTCTGCACCGACAACAATTGCTTTTGCCACACTGTGTGGAAAATGCTCCTCTAAACAAGCAGCTATTTTTAAGATTTCATCTTCACTACGATCATCAAAAGAAATAACACGTTCTAATTTAGGTTCTGCATTTGTAAGGGTTCCTGTTTTATCAAATACAATGGTGGTTGCTTGTGCAAATTCTTCTAGATACTTTCCACCTTTAATTGTGATGTTGTGGTCAGAAGCCTCTCGAATTGCAGATATAACAGCAATTGGTGTAGAAAGTTTAATAGCACAAGAATAATCTACCATCAAAACGGAAACCGCTTTAGTAATATTTCTTGTTAATAGTAATGTTAGTCCGAAACCTAAGAAACTAAATGGAACAATACGGTCTGCTAATGTTTCTGCTTTACTTTGAATGCCAGCTTTTAAATTTTCAGAACTGTCAATCAACTCAATAATTTTATTGATCTTCGTGTTGGAAGAAAGTGCTTTTACTTGAATAGCAAGTGTACCTTCTTCTATTGCTGTTCCAGCAAAAACAGTAGCCCCAGTTGATTTCATAACTGCCAACGGTTCTCCTGTCATAGAGGATTCGTTGATGTAAGCTTCTCCATCTGTAATTGTTCCATCTACTGGAATTACACTTCCTGTCCGTACTCGAATTACATCTCCAACATGCAGATCAGACATTGCAATCTGTACATCACCATCTTTGGTAACCAACCAAGCAGTAGTTGCCTTTACAGCAAGGCTATCCGTCAATACAGCTTTGGTTCTGGCACGTGTATAATCTTCCAATAAAGAAGAAACAGATAATAAGAACATAATAGTACCAGCAGTAGCGTAATTTCTCTGTAACAAGCAAGCACCAACCGAAGCTCCGTCTAACACATCTACAGTCAATTTTCCACTTAATAATGTTCGGATTCCCTTCGCTACATATCGAAATCCCTTCATTAGCATAATCGCATTGCTGATAGGAGTAGGGAACAATGCTTTACAAATGTATCGCTTCGCAATAAGCTTTATCAGATTTTGTTTAAAGGATTCATCAACCTGGGAAATATCATTAGATTCTGGTACATATTCTAATAAATCTTGGCGGCGAATATTTGCAACTAATCTAATTACATCACTCCGTTTTCCAGTTTGATAATTGACTAGAATGCTTCCGTTTTCGCTATGTACTTGTACAGAATGGACTGCTGAACAAGTCTCAAATTGTTTTTTAACAGCGCCTTCTTGACGTTTTTCAAAGGCATATCCACCACAACGAAAGCGAATACGACCAGGTCGATCATATACAATTGTATAGTTCATTATTCCATCTCTTCAGAATTTTCATCGGTGGTTTCTTCTACTGGCGCTTTTTCAATGCCTGCTTCTACTTTTGCATCATAACAAAGATCAGCTGCATCATCTCTCATGTTCTGGAATGCTTCTTTTGCATCACTTTGAAGCTTCATTCCCTTTGCAAGACCACAAACAGCAAGTTCTCTTGTTTTCTTTGCTTTTACGATTTTCTTTCCAATTACCATTGCAGCAGCGCCGCCAACGGCAAACCAAAGCTTCTCATTTTTTAGACATTTTAACATTATAAAACAACTCCTTTAAAATGATGCGCAATACGCACAATTAGTAACTTTTGAAATAACAAAATAAAGATGTAAAAAGCTTGTTATTTCTACGTATCAGTTTAACATGGTAACGACTAGTTGTCAAGCATATTTCGACAAAAATCACAAGACTTTCACAAGAAACATCACGATTGTGGTTAGCTTTTTTTAACAAATAGCATGAAATCGCTTTCTTTCTTAAAAAATAAAAGCGAGTTGTTTTTTATAAAACAACTCGCAAATTTGGACCGTAATCATGTAGAGAATACGCCAATTGACGTTGACACTTTCCAAGATGAATCGAATATTTCTTAGAAACTCAATACCAAGCAATTATCTTGTTCGTTTTTTCTATAGGCACTTGGAGAACATCCAACAGTGGATTGAAATAAATGATTGAAGTTAGAAAGAGATTGGAATCCACAAGCATAAGATATTTCCAGAATACTTTGATTAAAAGGAAGCAAAAGGCGTTTTGCTTCCTTGATACGAGTTTCAATTAAAAATTGATGCAAAGAATTTCCTGTAAGTTTTTTAAAACAACTGCAAAGATATGGGATACTAATATGATATTTTTCAGAAATTGTTTGTAAGGTGATTTCATGTGTGTAGTGTTCTTTGATATCGCACAAGATGCTACGCACAATATTTGCTGCATGCCTACTCACATTTCCATAATTTTGCGTGGTATTTCCATAGCTTTGTTTGTTTTCATATCGTAGGTATAATACAATAAATTGTAAAAGTGCAGCACGAATCATTGGTGCATATCCACATTGTTTTTTCTCATATTCTATTTCCAGTTGAGCAAGTAGCACACAAAGTTGACGATGAAAAGGACAACTTGGGCGAATTTGGACACTTTGTTTTAGAAATGTCCAGCAGTTTGTGGAGTCGAAATCAGAATAAAGATCAGACTGTATCAAATCTGGATCAAACATGATTACTTGCATGATTAAATTATGATCATCATAACATAAATGAATATCATCATTGCTGATGATAAAAATGTCTCCTCTTGAAAAGTGATAAGTAGTGCCATTGATACGATACTTTCCAGTTCCATTCTTAATGAAACAGATCTCTATTTCCTGATGCCAATGTAAAACTTGAAAATCTGATTCTACCCCATAGCTATCGCTGCATTCAAATGGAAAATGTTGATCTTCAATTAAAGATTTTCTTTCTTGTTTCATAATTGGTTTCTCCTCCTTGTCTATATATGTCTTATTTATTTTAACATGTTTTTCAGAAAAAAGGAAGACATTTATCATAATATCCTGCAAGTTTATGAGGAAAAGCAAGTGGATTTTCTACTTTTTCTTATGCTATAATAAAATTGCAATCAACTTGCGGATAATATAATTCTAGAGGGAGGACGTTATGAAAAAAATAGTTGCAATTTTTTCTGCACTTCTACTAACAACCGGAATGGCTGAAATTGGCTGTACCTATGAGGAACCAGCAGCACTTTCCAATGCAGTCACTGAAGAAACTGTTCAATTTTACCAACAATGGAAAGAGAAATACCTTGCGCAAGATACTTATGTTACCAATGAAACACAATATTACGTATGGTATAGTGAAGATCGATACAAAGGAGACAATCAATCTGTACCAGTAACCGTTTCAGAAGCCCATGGATACGGTATGTTGATTTTTGCAAGTATGGCAAAATACGATGCTTCCGCAAAAGAATATTTTGATGGTATGTATCGATATTACAAAGCACACCCGAGCAGCATCGGCCCACATTTGATGTCATGGCAGCAATGCGACAATGGTTCTGCTTTGATTGATGGTGCAGAAGATGGTAGTATGACTGGCGGTTCTTGCGATTCTGCAACAGATGGAGATATGGACATTGCCTATGCATTGCTTCTTGCAGATGCG
>QWCV01002699.1_pt1 | contig 14030 bp, 9 predicted proteins | sample 1972621 | NCBI WGS metagenome assembly QWCV01 (sample SAMN09866699, study PRJNA288562) | Human gut metagenome isolate pre2_stool, whole genome shotgun sequencing... | isolation source: gut | host: Homo sapiens | place: USA: California
AATATCGCTGGCGGCAGTCTGGTGGGAATGAACGCAGGAAGCAGCCTCCTTGCCTGCTATGCCACGGGCAACGTAACCAGTACGGGTAGTAGCACTGGCAAAGTACATATCGGCGGCTTTTTGGGAAATAACTACACCACCGTGACCGCCGGCTATTGGAAGAACAATCATGAACAAGGTATCGGCTACAATAGGGAAAGCACCGGAGCCACGAAGGTGGACGGCTCTGTCGTTACCTGGCAGAAAGCCGTCGATGCCATGAACACCGCCTTGCAGAACGCAGGCTCAGAGTGGCGTTACGAACTTAAAGGAGCATTGCCCACCTTGATGAAGCAGTAAACCGTCGGGGGAAATGTTCCGCCCGCAACGGAAAGAACCAGAGTAATAAAATAACAGATATTATGAGGATAAGATTTTTTGCACTTGCAGCGCTCGCCCTCTTATTGGGCGCCTGCACGCAGGACGAAGCGGGCTTCCTGCCGGAAGGGGCGGAAGGCACACCCATCGTCTTCACCGCCACGGGGCTGAATCCCGCCGCGACAGCCACCGCCGGCACCCGTGCCCCCGCGAATGGCAATTGGACGGGTGTGCAGAGCGTGGCAGTTCTGATGGACGGCATGGTGAAGACGTACGACGTGACGCCCTCCACCGCCGACCCCACCAGCGCCACGCTGACCTCCACCGACCCGTACTACTGGACCAACCACAAAGACATCACCGTCACAGCGTGGTGGCCCTACACCGCTGGCGAGACAACCCCACCTGCGGTAAAGGTAAAAGCCAACCAAAGTGCCCAGAAAGACTTTGAGGGCAGCGACCTCATCGTAGCCGATGGGCAGACGGTGACCTACGGCAGTCCTACGCTCCGCTTCACCCACCGCACGGCGCGGGTGACCATCGTTCTGACGGACTACACCGAGGGGCTGGCATCCGTGCAGCTGACGGGCCTCTCCACCGAGAATGACAATCCGGATAAAATCACCCCGTATGACAAGGGCAGCAACACCTACACCGCCCTCGTAGCCCCGCAAAGTGTGGCAGCTGGCACGGCCTTCATTACCTGCACCTTTACTAACGGCAAGACCTTCGTTTATAAAATGAAGAATGCTACCGACTGGCAGGCGGGCGGTGAATATACCTACACTGTCTCCCTCGCTGCGGCAAAAGACCCGGGATATACCATAGAGGGCAACGGCAGCTACACCGTTACCTCTGCCGATGGCCTGATAAATGTAGCCGAATTAGTGAACGGAGGTAAGACCGACATTAACATTACCCTCGACAAAGACATTGACCTAACGGGCAAAGGCTGGACGCCGATAGGCACAAACTACGAAAACCGATACAAGGGTACCTTCGACGGCCGCGGCCATACCATCAAGGGGCTGACCGTTACGACAAATGACCAATTTGTGGGTCTGTTCGGCTATCTCGATAGAGCTGGTACGGTGAAGAACGTGGTGATGGAAGACATACAGATAACAAGCAATCACGTGTTAATGTCAGGCAATACTGGCGGCGTGGTAGGATATAGCTGGGGCACCATTGAAAACTGCTCGGTGTCGGGCAGCGTCAGCGGCACGAATTGTGTCGGCGGTGTGGTGGGTAGCCAAAAGGCCGGTTCCATCACCGGATGCAGCTCCTCTGCCATAGTTAAGGGAACGCGCTATGTCGGCGGCGTGGCAGGAGAAAAATGGGGCACCATGACCGCTTGCTATGCCACAGGCAACGTGACCTTAGAAATTAACTCCCCACAGGATCTCTCAGGCGGCGGTGTAGTGGGATTAAACGGAGGAAGCACCGTCCTTGCCTGCTATGCCACGGGCAACGTAAATAGTAAGGGTAGCAACACTGGCAATGTACATATCGGCGGCTTGTTTGGAGATAACTACACCGTCGTGACCGCCTGCTACTGGAAGAACAATCAGGAACAAGGCTTCGACCGCAATCAGCATAGCACCGCCCCCGAAGCCACGAAGGTGGACGACTCTGTCGTTACCTGGCAGAAAGCCGTCGATGCCATGAACACCGCCTTGCAGAACGCAGGCTCAGAGTGGCGTTACGAACTTAATGGAGCATTGCCTACCTTGAGGAAGCAGTAAACCGTCGGGCGGAAAAAGTTCCGCCCGCAACGGAAAGAACCGAAGTATAACCCCAATAAAGAAAGGAGGACGTGATGGAACACACGGTGTAATACTGGTGTCATTGCAGATATAAATTTTAGCCCTTCCTATTCTTATGCGCAGTCAGGAACAGGTCGGTGGTCTATTGGTCTTAATTATAGAGGCCTTGAAATTTATACCATTCATTGCCAATCCGGATGTGGTGCTATAGATATAAATAAATTGGTATCATCCGCAAATCACCCATTTATTATTGGTGGGGACATGAATATGACTCCAAGCGAATTATCAGAATATTTACACAGGTACCAGGAGTAGGCCGGGAAATAGTGCTAATTTTGCATGTTGTGGTATGCCAACACATATTTCAGGTCGAGAATTAGATTATTTCCTTATCGATAGCAGATTACAGCTAAGAACATGTGTACTAAGATATCATATGAAGGGTGGGGATCACTATCCTGTGATATTGATATTTAGTTAACCAATTATATTTTTCATCAACAAACAGTGTCGCTGCGATATAAAATATTTTTCGGCTATGCCATACTTATGGCGGTCATCGGTAGCATGGCCGCCATTCTCATCCATGAACCTGCGAAGTTCCACGACCTATATGCGTATGTTGAATAACGGTATTTACACAAACAGCAAATGGGCGAACAATTCGTTACCACTACCAAGCATTTCCGCAAGCTGCTTGCCGCAGGCTATCTGTTGATAGTCCTGCTGGTGGGCGGCATCATCTGCACGTGGCTCGGCGAATGGCGCGACTTGGAGTTGCTGGAACGGGAGAACCGTGAAATCAACCGCTTCCGCAAGGAAACACACGATGCGTATGTGGGTGTGGTGGAGTTGTCACTTTTGGGCGAGTCGGTGCTGGAATGGGACGATAAGGATGTGGCGGCATACCGGCGGCAACGGATGGCGGTGGATAGTATGCTTTGCCGCTTCAAGAGCCATTACGAATCGGTGCGCATAGACAGCGTGCACCACTTGCTGGAGGACAAGGAAAAGCGGCTGTGCGCCATCATGGAGGCTCTGGAACAACAGGCGGACATCAACCGCCGGATAGCCAAGCAGGTGCCGGTGATAGTGCAAACGAGCAGGCAGGAAGAGCCGAAGAAACAGAGGAGGAAAGGTTTTCTCGGGTTGTTCGGCAAGAAACAGGAAGCACCTCCGACGACGACCACCACGATGCTCTACACACTGAACCGTGATATGATAGCGCAACAACGTGCCCAGAGCCATCGTCTGTCGGAATATGCCGACAGCCTTGCCAGCCGCAATGCGGAACTGAACCGCCAACTGCAAACCCTTATCCAGCAGATGGACCACAAGGTGCAGGCTGACTTGCTGGAACGGGAGGCGGAAATATCCGCCATGCGCGAAAGATCGTTCTTGCAGGTAGGTATCATAACGGGTGTCATGCTGCTGTTGCTTATTATTTCATACATCATCATTCACCGCTATGCCACCCGCATCAAGCAGTACAAACGTAAGACAACAGATTTAATCGGGCAACTGCAAAAGTCAGTAAAACAAAACGAATCGTTGATAGCCTCACGCAAGAAAGCGATGCACACCATCACCCACGAGCTACGCACACCACTGACTGCCATACATGGATATGCGGAACTGATGCAGGACAACGAAGAAGAAAAGATAAGCGGTTATGCGGACAATATCCTGCAAGCCTCCAAGAGAATGACCGACATGCTCAACTCCCTGCTTGACTTCTTCCGCTTGGACAGCGGCAAGGAACAGGCGAATGTCCGTCCGTTTCGTTTGGAAAACATCGCGGAGCTGTTGCAAACGGAGTTTACGCAACAAGCAGAAGCAAAAGATCTTAAACTTACCATCGAGTGCCCGGAGGGTATTATCCTGAATGGCGACAAGGAGCGCATCATACAGATATGCGACAACCTGCTGGGCAATGCCGTCAAGTTCACGAATGCCGGAAGCGTTTCACTTGTCATAAGCTATGACGGCAATAGGCTGACCCTTGTAGTAGAGGACACCGGAACCGGCATGAGTGCGGAAGAACAACAGCGAGTGTTCGGAGCGTTCGAGCGGCTTTCCAACGCCGCCACGCAAGACGGTTTCGGATTGGGGTTAAGCATTGTGAAACAGATAGTCGGGATGCTTGGCGGCACTATACGCTTGGAAAGCGAAAAAGGAGAAGGCAGTCGTTTTACTGTGGAGTTGCCAATGAACACTGCCGATATTGGTATTGAAGAACAGACAGCCGCAGAAAGTCTGGCTCATATAGAAAGACCTTATTCTGTCATCGTATTGGACGACAATCCGATGGTATTATCCATGACAAAGGAAATGTATGCTGGTATAGGTGTGCATTGCGACACGTTCACCACTATTGGCGATGCAATGGAAGCCATGCGGCAGCACACATACGACCTCATGATAACCGATATGAAGATGCCGGAGATTAACGGCTATGAGGTGTTGGAGTTGTTACGCTCGTCAAGTGTCAGCAACTCGAAAGAGATTCCCATTGTCGTGGCGACCGCCTCCGGCAGTTGCAGCGAAGAGGAGCTGTTGGAAAATGGATTTACCGCCTGCCTGTTCAAGCCATTTTCCATTTCCGAACTGGTTGCTGTATCAGACAAATGCCTTTTGACAAGTACGGACAAGGATGAACTTCCCGACTTGTCCTCTCTGCTTGCATATGGTGACAAACGGGCGATGCTCGACCGTTTGATAACCGAAACAGAAAAGGATATGCAGGCTGTCCGGGAAATCATGGAGAGGAATGACCGCAAGGCGTTGGACGAATGGATGCACCGTCAGCGAAGTTCATGGGCTGTTATCCGTGCTGACAAACCCTTGTGGAACCTGTATGAACTGCTGCATCAAGAATCTGAATGTTCCGAAATGGAATTGCGGAAATGCGTGGATGCCATGCTTCGTATGGGAACAGTTATCATAGAACTTGCGCAAAAGGAAAGGAGGTTGTCGGATGAAAGTATTTGTGATTGAGGACAACCCCGTCTATAACGATTATGTCTGCAACCTGCTGAAGAAAGACAGCTTCGATACTATGTCGGCATATAATCTTGCCACTGCCAAGAAACTATTGGCAAAGTCAGAGGTGGATGATATTGTCGTTGCCGACCTACGCCTCCCCGACGGTGAAAGCATAGAGTTGTTACGGTGGATGCGTGCCAACGACAAACAGCAGGTGTTTATCGTTATGACCAATTACGGGGAGGTGCATACGGCAGTGGAAAGTATGAAGCTCGGCTCAAAGGATTACATACAGAAACAGTTGTTGGAGGATAAACTGATACCGCTTATCCGCACCCTGCAAAAAGAACATGAAAAGCGACTACAATGGAACATTCCGATATTCGTCCGGCAGGGCGAAGCCTATCAGAAAATCAAGAAACGTGTGCGCCTTGTAGCCACCACCCGGATGAGCGTGCTGATACTGGGCGAGAACGGTACGGGCAAGGAACATATCGCACAACATATACACCAACAAAGCAAACTTGCCGATAAACCTTTTGTGGCAGTGGACTGCGGAGCCTTGTCCCCGTCATTGATACAATCCGCCTTCTTCGGACACGTCAAGGGCGCGTTTACGGGTGCCGAAGCAAACAAGACGGGGTATTTTCTGGAAGCGGATGGCGGCACGCTGTTCCTTGACGAAGTGGGCAACCTAACAATGGAGATGCAACAGATGCTGCTCCGCGCCATACAGGAACGCCGTTACCGTCCCGTCGGTGCAAAGGAGGACAAAACAGCCAACGTGAGGATAGTGGCTGCAACCAACGAGGATTTGCAGAAAGCCGTAACGGAAAAGCGGTTCCGGCAGGATTTGCTCTATCGCTTGCAGGAGTATGTGATAACCATGCCGCCCTTGCGCGACTGCCCGGAAGACATCATGCCATTGGCCGAGTTCTTCCGTGAAATGGCAAACCGTGAGTTGGAACGTGAAGTAAAAGGTTTTGCCGCATCTGCCCGTAATGCCCTGCTCGCCCATGCGTGGCCGGGCAACGTGCGCGAGTTGAAACAGAAGATACAGACGGCAGTCCTGCAATCAGAAGGCGATATGATAACCGAAGCCGATTTGGAACTTGACAATGAACCGTCCGCTACTTCCGCTTGTTTTACATTGAAGAGCGGGGATGAAGAAAGAGGACGTATCCTGCGTGCTTTGAAACAAGCAGCCGGTAACAAGAAAATGGCTGCAAAGATACTGGGTATCGGCAGGACAACGCTGTATAATAAATTGGTAGAGTATGGATTGAATGAAGAAAACTGACCGGAGTATGGCTGTAAATGGCAATAATTGATTAACTTTGCAATTGTATTTCAGAAAATAGCAGGCGATTGGGTAACTTTTCGCCGATGATATAGACATAAGACCGCAAGGCGTTTCGAGCGAAAATCTGGTAAATTGAAACTACGGAGACGATTGCGTGATGCTTATGCTATGCCTACGCATAGCGTGCATTCACGTACTCTCCGTAAAGGCTTTACCAGAGCCATCGCTTGAAAGTAGTGTGAATTGCACGCTACTTTTTTGCCTCGCCAAAAAGGAAAGGAAATACGTTATGGCGAAAATACAATTACTTGCCGTTATCTCAATAGATGGCTGTCCGATGAAACTGCATCCCCGGAAGCGGTTGCTTCAAACCGAAGATTACGGTATGGATGAAATACGTGCCAATGCCCTGTATAAGCTGACATCCGACTATTCGGTATCCGTGCTTCAAGAATGGAGGGAGGAAGGTGGAAGCATTTGCCATTTGTTGGAAGTAACTGCCGGGAATACCGAATATGCCAACGGACTGTTACGGATGAACGTGATAGATGAAATCATACTATACGTTGTTCCAACCATCGACGGAAACGGAGCGCATTTTTTCAAGTCAGCACTACCTATGAATGACTGGCGGCTTATGGAGAACAAAACTTATAGGGACGGAGTAATCCGGCTTACCTATCATAAAGAGCCACGGGCATAAAATGTTCAGATTATGAACATCTTGGCGGGATTTCCGTGCTCAGAAAGTGAACACATGTTCAGAATCTGAACACATTTCACAAGGGATGCAATCAAGGATAAAATTATTTTTGAATTTTATCTTTCTGAAAAACAATGTAGTACAATTTTCTCACAATCTTTTCTCGTGTTTAGGGCTATGATTTGCACCATATATCAGTGTGCGCACACTGATAAACAAGTGTAAACCCTCAAAACAGAAAAGATAATGAACCATCTCATACTGGCGGAAACACAGTTTTTCGCCATGATAAACGGAAAAGACAACGGTAGCACGGAAACGGCATACGGCGGATTCGTGCAGGAAGTAATAAACCTGTGCTACGGCGGCAATGATGCCAAGCATATTATTGTGGCGTTGGCTTTTGCCGAAATCGAATTACAGCACCATCCGCAGAACTTGTCGGCATCGGAGGAGAATGTCGTCACTGTGTATATCCGCAAGGCGTTATCCTTCATCCGAAAGATGCAGAAGATGGTATCCGCTTCTGCAATTACCTCCGTGCCACCACTAACATCCACATCCGAAACCAAAGCCACAGTCCCAGCCTTGCAATGGACCGGTAATGCCGTCGAGTTGGTAGAACTAATCTATGCCCTCTACGCCACCGGCTGCATCAATGGCGGCAAGGCTTCGCTGAAAGAGCTTGCTCCTGTCCTCTATTCCTTTTTCGGTGTGGAGTCCAAAGACTGCTACCGCTTCTATACGGACATCAAACGCAGGAAAAGCGACAGTCGCACCTACTTCCTTGAAAAGATGCAGGACAAACTGAACGCGAAGATGCGACATGACGATGAATTGGAGCGGATGAGGAGATAAACGAATGCCAAACAAAGGATAAGCGGCCGGATTATACGGTTTCTTATCCTTCTTCATTTACAATCACTCTATTATCTGCCGGAAAGCCGATTAAAATCATTAACTTTGCAAGTATTAATCAATGACGGATGAAAATAGATAACCTCGAAATATTGAACGGACTGATTGCCGGAGCCGAAGGCGGGACAGTTGAGTTCAAAGAAACTACCGGGCAGTTGGAGCGTGGAATGGAAACTCTTTGTGCCTTCTTGAACGGTACGGGCGGCACGGTGCTGTTCGGTGTAACCGACAAGGGAAAGATTATCGGTCAGGAAGTGAGCGACAAGACGAAGCGCGATATTGCGGAAACCATCAGACGAATCGAGCCGTTTGCGACCATTGATATATCCTATACAGACATTCCGGGAACGAACAAAAGTGTTATAGCTTTATCAGCGGAAGAACAACGATATATGCGCCCGTTCACCTATAAGGGGAGGGCTTATCAACGGATAGAGAGCGTTACATCTGCCATGCCGCAGGGTATATACAACCTGTTGGTTATGCAGCGAGGCGGAACCTATGCTTGGGATTCCATGCAAAATCCCGGCTTGAAAATATCCGACCTTGACGAAACGGCAATCTTGGGCGCAGTACGTGGAGGAATCAGAGGCGGACGTTTGCCGGAAGGTTCTATGCAGGAGGATGTCCGAACCATCCTTGAAAAATTTGACTTGTTGAATGATGGAAAGCTGAACAATGCTTCCGTTGTCCTATTCGGACGGAACTTCTACCATTATCCCCAATGTCTGCTCCGTTTAGCCCGGTTCAAAGGAACGACAAAAGATGAATTTTTAGATAATCAGCGTGTGACAGGCAATATATTCAACTTGCTGGATGCTGCAATGGCATTTTTCTTCAAGCATTTGTCCCTCTCCGGTAAAATTGAAGGTTTGTACAGAGAAGAGGAACTGAATGTGCCATATAAGGCATTGAGAGAATGTTGCATAAATGCTTTTGCACATCGTGTTTACCATCGCCCCGGCAGTTCAGTCGGGATTGCTATCTATGATGACCGCGTGGAGATTGAAAACAGCGGAACATTTCCGCCTGATATTACCATTGAGAAACTGTTGGGTGGCCACAATTCCGAACCACAAAATCTGATAGTAGCCAATGTGCTGTACAAAAGTGCAGTATTGGAGAGTTGGGGACGTGGCATAGCCCTTATGGTAAACGAATGTCGCCGTGTCGGTATTCCGGATCCGGAGTTTCATACCGACGGCAATGCTGTATGGATTGTGTTTCATTATACAAGAACTACAGTAGGACAAGACCCCACAGCAACCCCACAGCAACCCTATAGTAACCCCACAGTAACCCCACAGTTAGGAAAACTGTTGTCTGCTATTGGGAACAACACTCTCTCTGCTAAAGAAATCATGGAGAAAACGGGAATGAAAGATAAAAGGAATTTCTTAAAGAACTATATCCATCCGGCAATAAATTCCGGTTTGGTCCTTTCACTTTATCCCATAGGCTCCAAGAGTCCGCAACAGAAATACTATCTTACTGATAAAGGTAAAGGTTTCCTGCAACAATAACGGGTATGGCTAAAAAGAAGAAACATAAGAATGATGTAAAAACTGATTTACCGATAATCATGGATTATGGTATCGGCAGTATATCCGTTTATGACCCGGCAGACATAATGCCATACAACGAGCCGCCAATTAGCGAACAAATCCGCTTCAAGAAACTCGGCAAAGAGATGAAATCCGAGTTCAAGTGGCTGGTATCTTCCGTAGTGATTGAGTATTGGCAAGAAAACCGACAGATACCTTTCGGTGAAGAAATGTCGAAACTCAGAACCAGACTGTTGAGAATGTTTGCCGAAGAATACAGCATACTGCTTAAAGACGATACAGAGCTGAAAAATTATTTGCTGACGCTTGCCATTACCACCATCAACAAGCATCTCAAATCTGAGAATAAAAAGAGGGTGTCAAAACTCTCTTTTTAACAAAATTACCCTTGCTACAGATATCTGTGACAGGGGTAATTTTCATATTTTGGGTGTTTTGACACATCCCCTTTTTCACATATAAAGGAATCTGTTATTTCTGCTGCAACAGGTGTTTCAAGTTTTCATCATTTGCGATACGTTCCAGTTCCTCTTGAACAATCTGCTTCACTTCCTCCTTGATGCGCCTGTAATTCGCCTGAACCGTTTCTTTCATGCGGTCGTTGCCGTCCCCGTCCGTAAAGTCGGTAATGACGGGGATTTTCTTGTAGGCTTTCTCCTCGCGCCTCACCTTCTCGGCATCCACGACAATCTCGCAATGGAAAATCTTCTGCTCGATACGCTCGTTGAAGTTGTCGGACACCGAACCAACAAACATACCCTGCGTCAAGCCGGAAATCTTGCTCGGCGGGATGAGTGAATCCATCTGCGTGTTGATGGAGGTGGAAACATCCTGCCGGTTGATGGAAATGGACTGCCGTTTCTGCAACACCTTACCGAAGCGTTCGGAAAGCGTCTTGGCGGTTTCACCCACCACCTGACCGGAAAAGATATTGCCGACGGTGTTCATCACGACCTTCGCTTCTTTATCACCGTAGTCGCGCACCAACTGGCTAAAATCCTGAAAGCCCAGACACACGGCAACCTTGTTGCTTCGCGCGGTGGCGATAAGGTTGTCCAACCCCTTGAAATAAATCGTGGGCAGCTCGTCGATGATGACCGACGACTTCAGCATCCCTTTCTTGTTGATGAGTTTCACGATACGGGAGTTATACAGACCGAGAGCGGCCCCGTAGATATTCTGACGGTCGGGATTGTTGCCCACACAGAGTATTTTCGGTTCTTCGGGGTTGTTGATGTCCAGCGTGAACTCGCTGTCCGACATCACCCAATAGAGCTGCGGGGAAATCATCCTTGACAAAGGGATTTTCGCGCTTGCTATCTGCCCCATCAACTGCTCCGCAGCCCCTCCGAGCCATGCGTCCATGAACGGAGAAAGATAGTTTTCCAATTCCGGGTAAGAGGTCAGTATCGGGAAAATATCCTCATAGCGGCGGTTCAGGAACTCAATCGCATGGGGGAACGTGCAGTATATGCCGCCTTGATAGATTTTGAGATACCATATAATGCTGGCAAACAAAATAATAGGTGATTCCACAAAGAAGTCGCCCTGCTTCTGCACCCACGTTTTATTGAGGTTGAGCATTATCGTATAGGCACTCTCGTAGGCATCCGTAATATCCTCCATGAAATCCGGGTGGATGGGATTACAGCGGTGCGAGCGTCGCGGGTCGTCGAAGTTTATCACATAAAACTTCGGCTTCACCTTGTAACCCTCCGGGTGGTTCAGCAGATGGTTGTAGGCGATTGTAGATAAGTCGCTGAATTTGAAGTCATATACATACATCGAAAAGCCCTTTTCAATCTGCTGCTTGATGAAACTGTTTACCACCGCGTATGACTTTCCACTACCCGGCGTACCCAACACGATGGAGGCACGAAAAGGATTCACCACATTGATCCAGCCGTTGTTCCAACGCTTTTTGTAGTAGAACCGTGTCGGAAGATTGACCGAATACTCGCTTTCGATAAGCCTTGTTTCCTGCATGAAGCTCTCGTTCTCGTTGTTGAACACATCATCCATGAGGTTGTGCTTCAACAGGCGGCTCAACCACAGACCGCCCATCAGCAGGAATACATAGCCCGCGCCAACGGTCAGGATATACAGTCCCGTCACCGCCTCCACCGGCAATGGCAGGGCCAGTATCCACCAGTTGAGGAAGAACAGCACGAAGCCCACGGCAAGGACCGCCCAGATTTTCCCCCACGTGATTTTCTCGCCCTTCACGCCCTTTGTCCCCAGACAGGACAGGGCAAGCAGGAGGACGGCAAATAGTTTCGTGTAGAGGATGGAACGGAACAGCCCCGCCGTGCGGTTGAAGTTCATCAGTATCCTGTCCACCACACCGATGTCCACACCCCAGAGCCGTATGGCTTCATAACAGAACCAGTACACGTTCATGACCACTAAAATAATACTCACGGCACGCAGAAAATCCATGATTTTCGCCAACGCCCTCAAATCGTCTTCTTGTTGTGACATACATTGATTTTTTTGATTGTTGATATTTTCGATTACATTCCCAAGCCCTTGCGCTTCTTCTTTTTCTTCTTGCGCTGCATCGCCCGGATGAAGGCTTCCTCCTCGGCGTCCACTGCCGGACCTTCGGGGGCAAACAGGTTCATACCACCCGAATGGTTCTCGTATTCCCCTCCGGAATATCCTTGTTTGTCCTCTTGTCCCTCCACCATAACGGAAAGCGGAATCGACGGCTGTCCAGCGTAAGGCTGCGTGAAGTGTTCCTGCAAGGCGTTGGCGGAAAGTTCCTTGCCCATGCGTGAGCCGTTCAGCACGCAGCCCGTACGGTGGTCGATGAACGTGGCTCCGTAGATGCGCCCTTCCTCCGTGTAGCGTAGTACGGTGTCGATGCCCTTTCCTTTGAGGGTGGCTACAAACTTCTCCTTGTCATACGTGCCTTCCAGCACGGAAAGGACGGTGCGTTTCGTCATGTCGGCAAGTTTCCTCTCCTTAAACTCCTGCTTGGAACGGGCAAACTTCTTCTGTACGGCTTCATAGCCGACGGACTTCCCGAACAGCGAGGACTTGAAAGGATTGCCGACCTTGTTGCCCTTGTCGTCCGTGACGGAATAGACCAGCCCGTGATACTCACGTCTGCGCACATTGCCATGTGCTTCCTCCACTGTCATATTATATAAGGAAAGGAGGGCACGGTATTCTCCCATCGTTTGGAAACGGTATTGCCCGTTCAAAGCCTTAACGATATTCCCCACCTGCTTCTTCACGTCGCCCGCAGAGGCGTCCACCTTGCGCAGCGGCGTGTCAAGACGGCGATTCTTGCGTTCCGCGTCATGCAGCCCGTACTTCCGTTCCAATTCGCGGGTTATCTGCTTGCTACGGTAAAAGTTGTTTCGGGTGTCTATGCTCCTGCCGTCCCCGTCCACCCGCACCGTCACGATATGCAGGTGGTGGCGGTCTATGTCCTCATGCTTGTACACCATATAGGGCTGGTTGCCGAAGCCCATCTTCTCCAGATACTCCCGCGCGATGTCCTGAAGCTCGGTGTCGGTCAGCATATCGTCGGGATGCGGGTTGAGCGAGATATGCACCACCGGCTTCTCCACCTTCGACCGCACGGGCATCAGGGCGAGGAAGTCCTCCATCGCCCGGCGGATGTCCACCGTTCCCGTACCGTCATTGTAGATGCGGTTGGTCGTCAGCAGCCGCCCTTCCTCCTTGTTGATCTTCTCCCCGTTGTAGGCAAGTGCGCCGTACAACGAGTTTCCTACGCTGATTTTTGCGACCATTTTTCCTGCATCTCTTTAGACAGTTCCACAATCTGGCGGCTCAGTTTCACGAGTTCGACGGTCTGTTGCTCCAGTTTGTAGAGCAACGCCATCGCCTTTTTCTCGGAAAAATGCAGCCTCAGTTCCTTCACGACTTGGTTGTAGTTCGTGCCTATTGCGCGGAATTGCGCATGAAAATCAGATAGCTTGGTGTAGTAATCCACCAGCGTCTTGTCCACTTTCAGCACCTTGAACGGTTGCCCGAAGAAGTGCGCTTTCAGGAAAACCGACTTGGCGTAAACGCCCGACTTCTCGAACATGGAGAGGAAACGGTTGTGTTCCTCCTCGCTGAAACGGACGGTGTATCTGAACACCGCCGGATCGAGTTTGGGATTTCTCCCGCCTTTGTTTCTTTTTTTTTCACTCATATTACTTTGGATTTAGCGGTTTGACGGCATAAGCCGCCGCTTCATGGCACAGACACCGTAGGTTTGAGAGGCTTCCCGACTTCGGAGGGTAAGCCCGCCCCCTGCAAGGGCAAGGCGTTTTCCGGGATGCTCAAAATATTTTGAGCGGCTGAAAACATACCTTGCTATGTTCAGGTGAACATAAAAATCCGTTGGGGACGGATTGGGGATGATTTCTTTCAAACTCCGGGCTGCGCCACCTGCGGCGTACCCTGCCGTT
>QWCV01002706.1_pt1 | contig 13984 bp, 10 predicted proteins | sample 1972621 | NCBI WGS metagenome assembly QWCV01 (sample SAMN09866699, study PRJNA288562) | Human gut metagenome isolate pre2_stool, whole genome shotgun sequencing... | isolation source: gut | host: Homo sapiens | place: USA: California
GTCTGGAATTCAAACGTGCCCTGCAGCACACCCTGGCTGATCTCCGCCTGATAGGGGGTGTAGCAGGTGACAAGCTCTTCGCGGGAGGTGACGGATTTGACGACCGACGGGATGAAGTGGCGGTAGGCGCCCGCGCCGCGAAGAACGGTCTTGAAGACCTTGTTCTTTTCGGCCATGGCGGTGACGGCTTCGCGCACCTCAAGCTCGCTTAAGCCCTCGGGGATGTTCAGCCCGCCGCTCCGCAGAAGCATTTCCTGCGGGACGGCCTTGTACAGCCCTTCCAGGCTGTCGACCCCGATGGCGGCGAGCATTTCTTCCCGTTCCGCAGCCGTGGTGGGAACGTAAGAGCCCATGTTAGCCCTCCTGCGCGCAGTGCGCTTCGTAAGCGGCGGCGTCAAGCAGCGCCTCAGTGTCGGTCACGGGGGAGACCTTGATGATCCATGCGCCGTAGGGGTCGGAGTTCAGCGTCTCGGGTGCGTCGGCCAGCGCTTCGTTGACCTCGCAGATCGTGCCGCTGACGGGACAGATCACGTCGGAGACCGCCTTGACGGACTCGACATCGCCGAAGCTCTCACCGGCGGTGACGCTGTCGCCCTCGGCGGGCAGGTTGATAAAGACCACATCGCCCAGCGCATCCTGGGCAAAATCAGAAATGCCGATCACGGCGACGTCGCCGTCCATCTTGACCCACTCGTGGGACTTGGAATACTTCAGCTCAGCAGGGATGTTCATGGTAATTTCCTCCTCAAAATCGTTCTCAATGAATGTTGGTTGTTATTTACGGTCAAATGGTTTCCGAATATTCGGTCAAAAATCTCTATTTCAGCGCTCCAGTTTGTAGAACGGCATCGGCACGATCTCCAGCTCGACCATGCGGCCGCGCACATCGGCGTTCAGGTGCCTGCCGATCTCGATATCTTGGGCGGGGATATAGCCCATCGCGACGCCGCAGCCGATATAGGGTGCGAACGTGCCGGAGGATGCCCAGCCGATCTTTTCTCCGTCCATCGTGTAGAGGTCGCAGTGCTCGCGCACGATGCCGCGGCCGACGACCTTCATGCCGATGCGCTTCATTTTCGGCGCGCCGAGCGCGACAAGCGCGTCGCGGCCGATGAAGTCCTTACCCGTGAGCTTGCACGGAAGTCCCGCCATCTTCGGCGTGATCTCGTCGTTCATCTCGTGGCCGTAGAGCGGCATCGAAGCCTCTAAGCGCAGCGTGTCGCGCGCGCCGAGGCCGCAGGGGATCAACCCCTCGGGCTCGCCCGCCTTCAGAAGCGCTTTCCACAGGTCGACGGTGTCCTCGGCCTTGCAGTAGATCTCAAAGCCGTATTCACCGGTGTAGCCCGTCTGGGAGACGAGGGCGCGGATCGTGCGCTCGCCGAGGTTCAGGGGCACGTCTTCGGTGAAGGTGTAGTACTTGGCGGGGATGTACTGCTCATCGCAGAGCTTTTTGAGAATGTCGCCGGACTTGGGGCCCTGCAGGGCGATCTGGCCCCAGTCGTTGCCCTCGTCGCGGTAGTCGACGTCGCCGGAGAGATGGCTCTCGACCCAGGCGGCGTCCTTTTCGCGGTTGCCCGCGTTGACGACGAGCCAGTAATTGTCCGCTGTGCAGCGGTAGACGATGAAGTCGTCGATGATGCCGCCATTGTCGTTGCAGAACATCGAGTACTTGATCTCGCCGTCTTTCATGTTCGAAATGTCGGCGGTGATGATCTTCTGCACGTTGGCGACGGCGTCAGGGCCCTTGAGGCGAAGCTCGCCCATGTGGGAAACGTCGAACAATCCGGCCTTTTCACGAACGGCCATGTGCTCGGCAATCACGCCGGTGGGATACTGCACGGGCATCAGGAAGCCGCCGAATTCGACGATCTTGCCGCCCATGTCCACATGCGTTTGGTAAAGTGGGGTCTTCTTTTCCATAGTGCGCATCCTCCGAAAACAATAATTTTAATGAATATTATAAAAATTATTAAAATTAAGCATCAAAAAAGAGGCACAAAACTCCCTTTTGAGCTTTGTGCCTCCGTTGATCACCTGAGAGATTCCCCGCCCGAGTCATCGCGGCAGGTTGCACCTTCGGCGTGCGTAAACGCACTTTTCGGAGCGTCGTCCGAGTTCGGCCCTTTTGCCTGAGAGCTTCTGCGTTCCCCTTCGGCGCCGCGGCAGAATATTCCGCGGTCTCTCCCGAACTCATCATCCGATCAGTTGATTCATTTTGCTTTTTAAAGCTAACATAAGAATGAGCCTTTGTCAAGAAAGAAAAAATGATATTTTGTTAAAATATTTCAAGTGGAAATTCGGCAAACCGAAAACTGCCGAAACGGGTCAAAATTTGAAAGCATCCCGTTGGTATGACTGCGTTGCCGGCCAGGTTCCATTTCGCTTCGGCATAGCTTTATTTGTATTTCGCATTTGCATTTTGCCTAAAGCGGCGGCGGAGAAGTGATGGGGCGTCTATTTTCTTCGACGAAATCCGTCCTGCGCGGACAAAATTGTATTGACAACGGCGGAGGATGGGGCTATTGTACTCACATCATTCGTCAAATGCTTTGAGCAGGACACGACTTCCCCGGATCACCGCTTTCAGAGAGCCGTTGGTGGTGCAAAACGGCAGCAAGGAACGGGCAGGCCATCCCCTGTGAGCAGCCGCGGTGAAAGGCGCAAACGCCGAGTAATCGCAGCCGGTCCCCCACCGTTAACAGGGTACGCTCTCCGATCCATTCGGGCAGCGGTCGAGCGGCCGTTTTTTCGGCAAGCAAAGTGGTAACGCGGAAGTTGAGATCTGCGGCGGATATCGCCGCGGTATTGGCCTTCGTCTTTGCGATGGGTTTTCGTTGTGGAAAATCCGCAGCAGAGGCGGGGCTTTTCTTTTTGCTCCCGGCATTGACGAAGAACACAGCTTTTTTAGGAAAGAAAGGGAAATCACATGAACACACTCGTCATCGTGCTGATCGCGGCGGTCGTCCTCGTCGCCGCCTACGCACTCTATGGGCGCTGGCTCGCCAAAACCTGGGGCATTGACCCCAAGGCGCAGACGCCCGCCGTCAAGTATAACGACGGCAAGGACTTTGTCCCCACCAACGGCTGGACCGTCTTCAGCCACCAGTTCTCCTCCATCGCGGGCGCGGGCCCTGTCACCGGCGCGATCCAGGCCGCCGCGTTCGGCTGGCTGCCGGTGCTGCTGTGGGTGCTGCTCGGCGGCGTCTTCTTCGGCGCTGTGACGGACTTCGGCGCGCTGTACGCCTCCGTCAAAAACGACGGCAAGTCCATGGGCATGCTGATCGAAAAGTACATCGGCAAGCTCGGCCGCAAGCTGTTTCTGCTGTTCTGCTGGCTGTTCTGCCTGATCGTCATCGCGGCGTTCGCCGACATGGTCGCCGGCACGTTCAACGCCTACACCGTGGTCGACGGCGTGACGCAGCTTGCTGACGCCGCGCAGACCAACGGCGCAGCCGGTATGGTGTCCATCATGTTCATGGTGTTCGCCGTCGTCTTCGGCCTTGTGCAGAAGAAGCTGAACCTCTCGGGCTGGAAGGAAGCCGCGCTCGGCATCCTCTGCATCGTTGCCTCGTTCGCCGTCGGCATGAACTGCCCACTCATCTTCGGCAAGGCGACCTGGAGCTACATCACGTTCGTCTACATCTTCTTCGCCGCCGTTCTCCCGATGTGGCTTTTGAAGCAGCCGCGCGACTACATGACCACCTTCATGTTCATCTGCATGATCGCGGGCGCGGTCGTCGGCCTTCTCGTTGCGCATCCGACGATGAACCTCCCCGTCTTCACGGGCTTCAACAATGAAAAGCTCGGCACGATGTTCCCCATCCTGTTCGTCACCGTCGCCTGCGGCGCGGTGTCCGGCTTCCACAGCCTCGTCTCCTCCGGCACGTCGTCCAAGACGGTCGAAAACGAGAAGGACATGCTCAAGGTCGGCTACGGCGCGATGATCCTCGAGAGCCTGCTTGCCGTGCTCGCACTCTGCGTGGCCGGTGCGGCCGCCGCGGCGGACGGCACTCCCGCCGCCGGTACCCCGTTCCAGATCTTCAGCCGCGGCGTTGCGGGCTTCTTCGAGATGTTCGGCGTGCCGAACTTCGCCGCCACGGTCTTTATGACGATGTGCGTCTCCGCCCTCGCCCTCACGAGCCTTGACGCCGTCGCGCGTATCGCGCGCATGAGCTTCCAGGAGCTTTTCAGCGTGGACGATATGGCCCACGCCGAGCCCTGGCGCAAGCTCCTGTGCAACACGTATTTCTCCACGGTGCTGACGCTCGTGCTCGGCTACGTGCTCACGAAGATCGGCTACTCCAACATCTGGCCGCTGTTCGGCTCAGCGAACCAGCTGCTCTCCGCGCTCGTGCTCATCACGCTGTGCGTCTTCCTCAAGGTCACGGGCCGCAGCAACAAGATGCTCTTCCCGCCGCTCGTCATCATGCTCTGCGTCACGTTCACGGCGCTCGTGCAGCGCCTGATGGCCATGGTGAGCGCCATCCAAAATGCCGCTGCCGTCACCATCCCCGCGGGCGAGACGACCTGGGGCGCGGTGTTTATCGCCAACGGCTTGCAGCTCATCATCGCGGTGCTGCTCATCGTGCTCGGCGCGACCATCGTCGTGAACTCGATGAGAAGCTACGTCGCCAGCAAGCACAACAGCGAGGCCAAGGTTTAATTTTGAAAAATGTGCAAAAAAGGAGGCTTCCCGTCGGGAAGCCTCTTTTTTTGCTTTGTTACCAGCTCGCGACCGTGCCGTCGCATCTCGGTTCGGTGCCCGCGGCGTAAACGCCGTTTTCGCACTTCCAGATGATCTCGCCGCGGCCCATGGCCGTGCGGTCGTCGACGATCTCGACCTCGTGCCCCATTGCTCGCAGCTGCTCGGCGATCGCCTCGCCCGCCTCGCGCTCGATCTGGAGCTTTTTGCCGCCGATCCACTGGATGCGCGGCGCGTCAAGCGCCTCCTGCGGGTTCATGGCGTAATCGATGGTGCTCGTCAGCACCTCGACCTGCCCCTGCGGCTGCATGAACGCGCCCATCACGCCGAACGGGCCGACGGCCTCGCCGTTCTTGAGCAGAAAGCCCGGGATGATCGTGTGGTAGGACTTCTTTCCGCCCTCCAAATAGTTATCGCTCTTCGGGTCGAGGGAGAAGTTCGCGCCACGATCCTGAAGCGAGATGCCCGTGCCGGGGATGGCGATGCCCGCGCCAAAGCCGCAGTAGTTGCTTTGGATAAGCGAGACCATGTTGCCCTCTGCGTCCGCGGTGCAGAGGTAGATCGTGCCGCCGCAGTGCGGGTCGCCCGCTTTGGGCTCGAGCGCCTTGTCTGTGATAAGCGCGCGGCGGGCGGCAAGATAGTCGGGCGAGAGCAGCTCGCTGACCTTTGTTTTCATATAGCGCGGGTCGGCGACGTAGGTCTTCGTGTCGGCAAAGGCGAGCTTGATGGCCTCCATGACCTTGTGATAGTAGTCCGCGTCCTCGCGCTTTTCGGGCAGCGTCAGTCCGTTGAGCATGCCGAGTGCCATCAGCACCGTGATGCCGTGGCCGTTGGGCGGGATCTCGCAGACGGTGTAGCCGCGGTAGTTCTGCGTGATGGGCTCGACCCATTCGGGGTGGTAGTTCTTGAAGTCGTCCTCGCAGAAGTAGCCGCCCGTGGCGCGCGAATGGGCGACGATCCTTTCCATCAGCTCGCCGCGGTAATAGCTCTCGCAGTTCGTCTCGACGAGGGAGCGCATCGTGTCGGCATAGGCGGGGAAACGGAAGACATCGCCCGCGCGGTACGGCGAGCCGTCTGGCTTCATAAAGCTCTTCCACCAGTATTCATGGGGAGCGGGGTCCTGCGCCATGACCCTGGCGATGCGCCTGCTGTCGCGCGCCCAGAGCTTGCCGACATTGACGGACACGGCATAGCCGTTTTCGGCGTAGGAAATGGCGGGGGCGAAGAGCTCGGAGAGCGGCTTTGTGCCAAAGCGCGCATTGAGCGCCGCCCAGCCCGCGGGCGCGCCCGGGACCATCGTGGGGAGCCAGCCTTCCTCGGGCACCTCGGAAAAGCCTTTTGCGCGAACCTCGTCCGCGCTCAGCGCCATCGGCGCAACGCCGCTGGCGTTCAAGCCGTAGAGCTTTTTCTCCTTCTCGATCCACACGAGCGCGAAACAGTCGGACCCAAGGCCGTTGCCCGTCGGCTCGAGCAGCGGCATCGCGCCGGCCATGGCGACGGCGGCATCGACGGCGTTGCCGCCATTTTTCAGCACGTCGAGGCCGACCTGTGCGCCGAGGGGAACGGACGTGCAGCACACGCCGTTTTTGGCGTAGACCACGTTGCGGCGGGAAGAATATCGGTAAGTTAACGGATCAAAATTCGGCATGATCGTTCTCACTTTCGTCGTTTTTTCCCAGTATAGCAGTCCGCGCGAAAAAGGACAAGAAAAAGACGCTGTGCGGCGCGGACAGAGCAGCGTGACGGAACCATACGGAAAGCTGGATATTCGCCCTGCAAAAGGGCGATAAATTTACGCTTTCCCGCTTGACATCCTATAAAAATGCATTATAATACAATCAACTTCACCATCAATGCCTCCTTTGGCACCGGCCGGGGAGAAAAGGCATCCATGACTGAGCCGTAGGTATTCCGGGCGACCGGATAAGGCTGGGTCGTGGGTGCTGTTACTTTTTTATAGAGAAAAGGAGAACGATATGAACATCAAGCCCTTTGCTGTGGAAGAATGGATGAACGAGTACGAGGTGGGCGCGCTCTACAACATCGCCGAGACCTGCGTTGACTCCGTTTCGCTCGACGAGCTTTTCGAGCTCACGGGCGAGAACAAGGAGGACTTTTTGAAGGACTTCTGTGCCCAGCGCTTGACCTATGGCGATATCTGGGGCAGCGAGGCGCTGCGCAGCGGCATTTCCAAGCTCTATCACACGATCAAAGCCGACGAGGTCGTGCTCACGCACGGCGCGGCGGGCGCGAACCATCATGTGTTCTGCTCGCTCATTTCCGCGGGCGACCGCGTGGTCAGCATCATGCCGACCTATCAGCAGCTCTACTCCATCCCCGAGGCCATCGGCGCGGACGTCGCCATCATGCACCTAAAGCAGGAAAACGACTATCTCCCCGACCTGAATGAGCTCAAGAGCCTCGTCACGCCCGAGACGAAAATGATCTGCATCAACAACCCCAACAACCCCACCGGCGCGCTGATGAGTAAGGAGCTGCTGGGGAGCATCGTGGAGATCGCCCGCGGCGTGGGCGCGTACATCCTCTGTGACGAGGTCTACCGCCACCTGACGCAGGAGGACGAGTGGTGCGAGTCCATCGTCGACCTCTATGAAAAGGGCATCTCGGTCAGCAGCATGTCCAAGGTCTTCTCGCTCGCGGGCCTTCGCATGGGCTGGATCGCCACGCACGATGAAGCGGCGCGCAAGGCGTTCCTGTCGCACCGCGACTACAATTTAATTAGCTGCGGCATGTTCGACGATGCGATCGCGTCCATCGCCCTGCGCCACAGCGACGTGATGCTCAAGCGTAATCAGCGCATCGTGCGCGAGAACCTCGCCATCCTCGATGACTGGATCAAGGAAAATCCGCACTTTTTCTACACCAAGCCCAAAGCCGGTACGACCGCGCTCGTTTACTACGATTTCGATATCCCCTCCTACGAGTTTTGCAAGCGCATGTACCACGAGACCGGTGCGTTTGTCACGCCGGGCGACTGCTTCGAGCAGCCCCACAGCATGCGCGTCGGCTACGCCTGCGACGTCAACACGCTCAGAGACGGCCTTGCCGCGGTGACGAAGTTTGCCGCGACGCTGTGAGCGGCGAAAACACGCGATAAATAAAAGAAATCCGTCCGGTCATCGACCGGACGGATTTTTGACTTGTAAGGGGTTCACGCCTTGGCCCTGTTCCCGTGCATGAAGTGCAGAATAAGGCCGATGGCCGCGCCGATAAGTGTCGGGCAGATCCAGCCGAGGCCGAGGTCGGCAAACGGTAGGTACTGCTGACCGAACGCCTTGATGGCCGGACCGTGGATGGCGTTGAACACGCTCTCGGGCAGCGCGATGATCAGATCGTAAACGGCAGCGATGAGTGTGAAGCCGATCGTCCAGCAGTACACCGTGCGGTCGTGGCCGAAGAATTTACCGAGCAGCGCCAGCGCAATGAGCGCGATGGAGAGCGGATAGAGGAACATCAGCACCGGCAGCGAATAGCTGATGATGGCGCTGAGGCCGAGGTTCGCAAACAGCAGCGACACGAGGCTGAAAATGATTGCCCAGATGCGGTACTTTGGCCCGTCGGGGAAGAGCGCGCTGAACGTCTCGGCGCAGCTCGTGATGAGACCGACGGCGGTCTTGAGGCACGCGAGTGTCACCGTGGCGGCGAGAATGAAGAGACCGGCGGAGCCGAGGTAGTGCTGTGCGATCTGCGCGAGCGCCGTGCCGCCGTTCTCGCTGGCTTCAAGCACGCCGCGGCTCTGCGTGCCGGCGATCGTGACGGCGATGTAGATGAACGCCATCAGAAGGCTGCTGAGAATGCCCGCGCGGACGGTGCTCCCCGCCACAGCGGTGGGATCGTCCACGCCGAGGTCACGGATGACCTGCACGACGATGATGCCGAAGGCAAGACTCGCCAGCGCGTCCATGGTGTTGTACCCTTCGAGGAAACCAGCAAAAAACGGCTGGGACGCATAGTCGCCGAGCGGCTCGACATCCGCGATGGCCGCACTCGGAGAGAGGAGCGCGACGACGACCAGAATGGCGAGGAAGACGAGAAAGCAGGGGTTCAGAATTTTGCCGACCCAGGTCAGGATCTTGCCCGGGCGCAGTGCGAAAAAGAGCGCCGCGGCGAAAAACGCTACCGAGAAGAGCAGCAGGTACAGTGTGTTACTGCCATTTTGCGGAAGCACCTGCTCAAGTCCCACGGTGAATGACGTCGTCGCGCAGCGGGGAATGGCGAAAAACGGCCCAATGGTCAGATACAGCGCGCAGGTGAAGAACATCGCGTAGGGGCGGTTGACCTTGCTGCTCAGGTCAAAAAGACCGTTGGAGCGGCTGATGCCGAGCGCGGCCACGCCGAGCAGCGGCAGGCCCACGCCCGTGATGAGAAGCCCCAGAATGGCCTGCCAAACGTTGGAACCGGCCATCTGGCCGAGGTGCACGGGGAAAATAAGGTTACCTGCGCCGAAAAACAGGCCGAAGAGCATGCTGGCAACATAGGTGTATTCCTTGGCGGTGAGCTTGCGTTTCATGGTAAAAAATTTCCTTTCATGGCGGTGGGGCAAAAATGCCCCGTCCTGAATGATTCGGGTAACAAAAAAACCGGTCTGTTCCCGCGCTCTGACATTGCAAGGGGATACTCCCATGCTTGTGGAACATTCCACAAGTGCTTTGCCAGATCAATGGAGCATACCGGATCCATGCTGCCGATCATTGCAGGCAGCGAATCAAAACGAGCCTTGGAAAATGAGGTCGATCAAACCGCTGCCGACTGCTTCGACGACATAGATTCGGACGAATGCCCCTCTACGCCAACGATCAGTCGCCAGCTTACTCCAAAATTGACATTTTTGGACGTAACCATGGTGTTCAAACGATCGCCTCCTTTGCTGCGGAAATTGGCATCATTATACCATGCCATTACATTTTGTCAAGTATCAATGAGAAAATGATATGTTAAAATCGGAAGCGAAAAATTGGGCCGATGGATGAAGCTTCATTCGGGCCACGCAAAGAAGCATGCGGCGCGATAATGCGCCACCTTGCGGTAAAGGCGCGAAAAAGGCGCGAAAATAGACTGCTTTCGCACCTTTTCGGTAAATAAAAAGATCAGAACACAACGACGAGCAGCATCTTGAACTGCTCCTGACCGTACACCGCGTGCGGATGGCGCGCGGGCATGACGATGCTCTCACCCTCGTGCAGGATGTGCTCGACGCCGTCGATCGTGATCCTGCCCACGCCGTCGAGGCAGGTGACCATCGCGTCGCCGCCGGATTCGTGGGTGCTGATCTCCTCACCCTTGTCAAACGAGAAGAGCGTGACGCTCACGTGCTCGTTCTGCGCCAGCGTGCGGCTGACGACCTGACCGGACTGATAGGCGACCTGATCGCGCAGGGTCAGAACCTCTGCCTTGCTGATATTTTTCATACCGTCCATGATAGTTTTCCTCCTGTTGAAACGCGCGGCGTTTACCGCCGCGCGTGATATGACTTTCTTATCATGCCCTTTTTGCGGAAAAAGGCAACGATTATTTTGCTTTGTGCGCCAGCACACAGTACCACTCGCTGTTTTCGATGTCAAACGCGCCGAACTGCACGGGAAAGGCCTTGACCTGAATGTCCTGATAGCCGAGCTGCGTGAGCTTGTCGAGCAGTAATTTCTGCGGCACGGGGTGGTAGAGCTCCTCAAAACGCTCTTTTTGGAAGATTTTGTTATCGCGCTCGAAGGTGTAGACAAGATTGAAGACAATGGAGCCGTCGGATAAATGGTCCCAGACCTGCATGAGGTTCACGCGGTCGCCGTTTGGCAGGAAGGCGGGATTGTAGCAGTAAAAACGCTTTTTCTGCCCCACGATACGGTCCCAGTTGCGAAGGTCGAAGTAGAGGCAGCCTCCGGGCTCCACGAGCGCGTCCATCTGCTCCAAAACGCCGGTGATCTCGTTGTTTGTCACGTAGGCAAGCGAGTTGCCGGTGCTCATCACGCAGTCGAAGCTGCGGTCAAAATGAGACGTCAGGTCGCGGAAATCGCTCTGCCGCAGGTCGATGGCGATGCCACGCTCGTCCGCCTTTTTGCGGCAGCGCGCGAGCATGCTGCCGCTCAAATCGGAGCCGTACAGCGAGGCGCCGAGCTGCCCGAGCGGCAGCGTGAGCGAGCCCGTCCCGATGCTCACATCGAGCGCCGAGCGAATGGGCCTGCCGTCGAAAACGGTCTGCCAGTGGGAGAGGGTCTGTGCATCCTTTTTCGGGGAGTCGAAGAGGTCGTAGATGTCGGTGCGGTCGTAGACGCTGGCCATAGAGCATGCTCCTCCTGACAAAATATTGGATCGCGCCCCGCGCTCAGCGCTTTTTGCGCTGGGACGAGGACGGAATGTCCATTTCCGCGCGGTACTTGGCGATGGCGCGGCAGCTGACCTCGATGCCGAGAGCCGAGAGCGTCAGACGAAGCGCCTCGTCCGAGAGAGGCGCGGACGGGTCCTCTGCGCGAATGAGGCTTTGCAGCCGCTGCTTGACCGCGTGGGACGAGACTGCCGCGTCGGGGCGGATCGCCGTGGTGAAAAAGCTGCGCACGGGGATGATCCTGCCCTGGAACTGAATGTATTTATTCTGCGCCGCACGGCTCACGGTGGAGGTGCTGACGCCCATTTTTTCGGAAAGCTGCTGCATCGTCACGGGCAGCAGTGCCTCGCCGCCACAGAAAAAGCCGTGCTGCTCGCGCCCGATGAGCGTGAGCATCTGTATGAGCGTGTCGCAGCGGGTGTGGACGCCCTTGATGAGGGCCTGTGCTTCGGAGAGCTTTTCTTTCACGTAGCGCTGGACCTCGGGGGCGTCGCTCGTGTTCATCAGCGCGGCGTATTCGGCATTGACGGACAGGCGCGGCAGAATGCGCTCGTTGAGCTCGATGACGAGCTGGCCCTGCTGCACGGAAAATTCCGCGTCGGGGGCGACATAGGCGATCTGCTCGCTGCCGGCAAAGCTGCGCGAGGGGATCGGGTTGAGCGCGAGCACCTTGGAAGCGGCGGCCTTGGCTTCGTTGACGCTGACGCCGAGCAGAACGGCGAGGCCGGAAAAGTTGCGCTTGCCGAGCATTTCTAAGCCGTCGCGCGCGATCTTCAGCGCCAGCGGGTCGAGCGAGCGGTCCTGCGCAAGCTGGAGCGTCAGGCATTCCGACAGATTCCGCGCGCCGACGCCCGGCGGGTCGAGCATCTGCACGGCAAACAGCGCCTGCTCGAGCGAGAAGAGCGGGATGTCGAATTCGCGTGACAGCTCTTCGAGCGGGCAGTCGAGATAGCCGCGCTCGTCGAGGCAGTCGATCAAAAAGCGGCACAGGCGCAGAAGCTCGTCGTCGACGAGCTTCATCTGCCCGATCTGCTCGGTCAGGTGGTCGCGGAACGTTTTTTCGCGCGTCAAAAAGGCGGTGAAGTCCTGCACATCCTCCATACCGGAGGAGGTGACGCCGCGCCACGAGTCCGTCTCGCGAACCTCGAGCGGTTCACGCTCGGCGGGAGCGGCCTCGCTGGGGAGCTCGGTCTCGTAATAGGTGGGGGACTGTACGTCGAGCAGCGGGTTTGAGAGCGCGACTTCCTGCACGTATTCGGCAAGCTCCGGCGCGGAGAGCTGCAAACAGTCGAGCGACTGGCGCATCGTCTGCGTCAGCACGAGCTTTTGGCTCAGCGTCTGCCTCTGTTCAAGCTGCACGATAGATTCCCTCCCCAAATGCTGCTCATTCAGTAAATTAAAGTATAGCAGTTTTCGCCTTTCTTCGCAACACACAGATGCGCGGGAATGGCCCGAAAAAAGCAAGGGAACATTCGGCGCGCAAAAAAGCAGGGCGGCCCAAGGCCGACTCCGCATAAGAAAACATGCGGTTTTGCCTGCGCCTTTTTGGCTGAAATACAACCGAAAAAAACTCCCCATACGCCAGTATGGGGAGCTTTTTCAGCTGATTTCATCTCAAAAATTCATTGGCAAAACTGCTTTGCACCGAAAAAGAGCAAATTTTGTGCGGAGCTGAGGCGCGACGGCGCAGGCATGCTGACGCATGGCAAGACGGCGCAACGAAGGAGTCCGTGCAAAATTTGCCTTTTACGGCGCATGTTTTCTTATGCGGAGTCGGCCAAAGCCGCCCTGCTTGGTGCAAAGGGAATGTTGTGTTACGGCAGCGGGATCTCCTTGCTGTCGAAGAGCGTCTTGAGCTCGATCGAGGTGCGCGAGTCGCCGAACTTCTTGATGAGGGAGAGAAGCTGGTCGAGCTGCTGCGTGTCGCGCACGGCGAAGCGGAGCAGCGCGTTGAACTCACCCACCACGTGATAGTGGCTGATGATGGCGCTCTGCGAGGCGCAGAAATCGCAGAATTTGTCGTACTTGTCCGGCTCGAGCGCAACGGAGATAAAGCCTGTGATGTTACAGTCGAGCTTCGTGCGGTCGATGTCGATGTGATAGCCGCGGATCACGCCGCTTTCCTCCATCCGGCGAATGAGCGGCATCAGATCCGTGGAATCGTTGTAGTAGTCCCGGATCTCATCCAGCGTCAGTCCCAGATTCTGCAGACTGCGGATGCTTCGCAGCTTGGTAAAGGTGTCAATGGTGTAGTAGCGGTTGTTGGTGGCGTCATCCCGCTTATCCGGCTCGATCAGCCCCCGTTCCTCATAGTGGAGGATGATGCGGCGGGTCACGCCCAATGCCTTGGCGATCTCGCCAATGGAAAACAGCTTGTCATCGCGTTTCATAAAAAACCTCGGAGTCAAAAAGAGTTCTCCTGCTGTATATCGGTGTATGGTGTACGGTTTTATGATACAAAAAATGAGGAAAAATGCAAGAAAAAAGTTTGGCTGCCGGGGGAAGCTGCCGCGATTTTCTCCGCTCGCACCGGAGGCGGCAGTGCGCGAAAAAGCGAGATCAAAACCTCTTAAATATAGCCTCTTCGTTCCAACAAAAACTATGCGCAGGGCGGCTGCCCTGCACATAGTCTGCAATTGCGTGTCCAGAAGCCCCTCACAGCGCTTCAAAATGATACCGTGGCTTGCCAAGGCTCTTTTTGCCGTACTCGATGGCCTCCGCGGGGCAGTAGCAGATGCAGGCCATACAGTGGGTACAGTCCTGCCCCCAGACGGGCTTCCCGGTTTGCAGGGTGATGTTGTTGGTGGGGCAGCGCCGGACGCACTGTCCGCAGCCGGTGCAGGTTTCCCCGGCGGTGAAGGCGGCTGCCTTCACGAAACAGGAATAGAAGATGGGATTCACCGGCCCGCTCATGAAGCGGTCATAGAGCTTCCTCCGGGACGGGG
>QWCV01002714.1_pt1 | contig 13941 bp, 9 predicted proteins | sample 1972621 | NCBI WGS metagenome assembly QWCV01 (sample SAMN09866699, study PRJNA288562) | Human gut metagenome isolate pre2_stool, whole genome shotgun sequencing... | isolation source: gut | host: Homo sapiens | place: USA: California
CAAGAAACCGTATAATCATGCTTCCGTAGCAACAGATCTTTCTTTGGATGAAATGTATAGCTTCTGCCGCACGTATGTGCATTTTCCGCTTCCGGCTACCTTTAACCAGGAAATTGTTGGAGAGGGAACTTTGGGACGGTATCCGGTGATTCCCTGTGAAATCTATATGATTCCGGTCACCAAGGAAACCAAGCAGGAATTTCATCAGCGCTTGGAATTTTTTAAGACCAATCGGCGTTCCTTTTCTTATAATATCCTGGGACTGGGTTCTACCTTTTTCCATATTCAATGGGCGAGAAAGCATAAGCTGCATTGTTCGCAATTTGTTGCAAAGCTGCTGGAGCAGTGCGGCGTGCAGCTGAACAAGCCGGTTTGTCTCAATACACCGGATGATTTACGATACTTGCCGTCTGCCTATTTGATTTATCGGGGAGAGTTGAATCTGTTCTATGAGACCATTGCCAAGCAGCATCCGAATTGTGAGGATTTTTCCAGTTTTCTGATGCATCATCATGCCTGATGCATTGATTCCAGATCATCTGCCAAATTGTGAGAACAGGAGTCGGAATCCATATTGCTTCGGATTGCTGCCAAATCGGTTGTGGCAATTGCGCCTGTTTGGTCAGAATCGATAGCGATAAGGTTCCATCAGGGGAGGCAGAAACAGCTGTTGCTGCCGGTGGATTTGCTTCCATGCGGCGGTAGGCAGAACTGGAAACTTGAAGGAATCCCCATAAGAATCCATTGAGTAATACATAAAAGCTACCATATTGTATGGCACGCCGCAGGAAGCGACGTGTTTTTTTTTGCAATCTTTTCATTTCTACTCCTGTTGCAGCAAGGTTTTTGCCAGAGAAACACCGATCAGCTGTCCGGAATAAACGGCTTGATCCAGTGTGTTTCCATGAGAGCCAACCTCAATCAGTAAGCTGCCGGTTGTTAAATCCTGATTGTAGTGGCGGTAATCGAACAAAATGGGGCGAGTGAGTCCGGGATATAGAGATTCCATTGTGCCTTGCAGGGCACAGGCAAAGTGGAAGTTTTCCATATAATGCGGCATGTTCATGGTGCCGTCATCGCAGCCGGAGATAATCATGATCTGTGCGGCCTCCTTGCCATCAATTTCTACAATGGGCTGTGCAATGGCAGTATCATCGCCGATTGCATCTCGATGGATGTCCAGCACCACTTGAATGGTGGGGTATTGCTCCAGAATGGCACGTACCGTTTCTGCGCTGCGTTCATAGGAGCCGTTATAGGAGGGGTAATCATGGATGACATCACTGTGAATTACGCCGATTCCGGCAGCTTCCAACTGTGCAGCAATAGCGTTGCCGACTGCAATCATATTTTTACTGGGATCTGTCGTGCGGTAATTGAAGCTGCTGTCAAAGTTGTCTCGGACATATGGCTCAAATGTTTCGGTTGTGTGCGTGTGCATAATTAAGACACGTGGCGTTCCATCGGCGGCAACATCAAAGTTTGGGAGATGTTTGCTCTCTTCCATAAGCTGCTCATTGGGCAGGCTGGTTTTATTTTGCACCTGTCCAGCCGTATCCAGTGAGAAGAAGCGTGTGCCATAGTATGTGCTGTAAAAGGTTCGGTTTACCTGACATTCTGGCTGTACATTCCAAACTTCCGGATAAGGCTTTGCACCGGGATCAGAAGTGCCTGTCTGTGTGTCTGCTTGTACCAAGGAGGGCATGGATTCTTCTTCCCAGCCATACCCTTGCGAGGCTACATTCCAAGCATCCTCGTCCAATGTCAATCCAGCCTGTGCTGCTGCAAGCGGAATCTGTTGGGAATGCCTCCTGCTCTGCTGTGTGAATGGAGATGCGGCAGGAGGCGTTTTGGGAAGGAGACGCTTTCCCAACAGGACAACCATGGGAAGCATCAGCAGAAGCAATAAAAAGAGTGGCTTTTTTCGTTTGAGCGAACGTCGTTTGCGCACTGTATTCACCTCATTATTCTTTCCTGATGTTCCTATTGTTATGCAGCAGCCTGCAACATTCAGAACCAATCTTTTTGGTCGTATTCTGCAAAATGTATAGGACAAACTGGATTTTTCATACCATATGATCAGATGAAAAGAGGGAGGGGACTGCTTATGTATCATTGCTGCAACATTCGAAAACTCCTGCGGTTTCTGGTGATTGACATGGTAGTGTTGATTTTGGCAGCCATTTGTACAACAGTGGGAAAGTTCTATGCTGCATCCAATCGTCCGCCGGATGGGATTTTTCTGCCCATTCTGATGTACCACAGTATTACGGAAGGCCCGGAAAATGAATTTCGTGTGACACCGGAAACGCTGGAAGCGGATTTGCAATATCTTTCTCAGCATGGTTATCAGAGTGTCTCTGCACAGCAGTTGGTCGATTATACCAATGGTATTGGGACACTTCCGGAACATCCGGTGATGATTACCTTTGATGATGGCTTTTACAACAATTTGAGTCTGGCGCTTCCAATCCTAGAACAATATCAAATGTGTGCCATTGTTTCCGCAGTCGGTATTTTTACAGAGATGCTGGCACCGGATGCACCGCATGTGGATGCTTATTCCTATTTAACATGGGAAGATCTGCGCACCATGCTGCAATCTGATTGGATTGAATTGGGCAATCACACATATGATATGCACAGCAATGGAGCACGCTGCGGATGCCGCAAGATGGATTGGGAAACGGAGGAGGATTACCACACATTCTTTTCAGCGGATGTGCAGATTTTGCAAAACCGCTGCCGGGAGGAGTTGAATCAGGTGCCCATTGTGTTTGCGTACCCATATGGATTCGTTTGTCAGGAAAGCAATGCAGTGTTGAAGGATGCTGGGTTCTTATTGACATTGACTTGCCTGGAGAAACCCAATTATATTACCAAAGATCCCAATTGTTTATATGATTTAAACCGGTACAATCGGTCTGGATTTCTGTCTACGGAAACCTATATGCAGCGTATTTTGTCGGAATCCTAAAAAAGGAGCCTGCAACTTGCAGGCTCCTTTTTATAAGAACGATTCTATTTTTGGAATCAAATGCTTATGCACTCGGCAGAGTATTTACCAGACGAGCCAGGTACTGTACCAGAATCAGCAAATCCTGATCGTTCACAGTTCCATCAGCATTCACATCTGCATTTGCCAATGCACCATCGCTCAGTTCAACTGTGCCATTGAGGTACTTGCACAGACGAACAGCATCTGCCAATGAAACGTTGCCGTCTCCGTTGAGGTCGCCGTACCGCAGAACCGGCGGAATTACGCTGGAAACAGCACTGGTAGTTGTCGTGGTACCGGTTACTGATCCAGTTGTTGTGGTTGTAGTAGTAGTAGTAGATGCAGTACCAGCTGGAGTGGTTGTCGTCTCATCTGTTGCGGTAGTGGTTGTGGTTGCATCCGTTGTAGTTGTGGTTTCGTCTGTTGCAGTGGTGGTTGTGGTTGCATCTGTTGTGGTTGTGGTTTCGTCTGTTGCAGGAGTGGTTGTGGTTACATCCGTTGTAGTTGTGGTTTCATCTGTTGCAGCAGTGGTTGTGGTTGCATTCGTTGTAGTTGTAGTTTCATTTGTTGCAGTGGTAGTTGTGGTTTCGTCTGTTGTAGTTGTGGTTGCATCCGTTGTAGTCGTGGTTTCGTCTGTTGCAGTGGTGGTTGTGGTTGCATCTGTTGTAGTCGTGGTTTCATCTGTTGCAGTGGTGGTTGTGGTTGTTTCTGTAGTGGTTGTGGTTGCATCCGTTGTAGTTGTGGTTGCATCTGTAGTGGTTGTAGTTGCTTCAGTGGTTGTCGTGGTTTCTTCTGTCGTGGTGGTTGTTTCCGTAGTAGTTGTGGTAGTCGTTGTCGTGGTGGTTGTTGTTACCGGCGTTTCTCCGTTTGCAGCAGCCTTTTCAGAAGCATAAACAGTTACTTCTGGGCCAATTTCTGCCACAACAGAACCTGTGTCATACATTGCATACAATGCAGCAGCTGCACCAACTAATCCAGCTTGATAGTCAATCGCTACTTCGTTGGAGGTTGCATCCTTTGCAGAGTCTGTGTAATCAAAGTTGGTGTTGGTCGGACCGCCAACCAGAGCGCCATACAGGGTATGTCCACCGCTGGAAGCATACTTTCCGTCCCAGTTGTTGTATTCATGCCAATCAGAACTGATTGTGATGTTGGATGCTGCACGGTGGTGCGGAGAGGTAGCAGAAATGCTGTTGTAGCCAACTACAAAGCATACATTTTTGCTGTTGTCACCCAGCAGATAGTTCATCTGCTGCTTTGCCCATGCAGAATAATCCTTTCCGGATTCATCTTTGTGTTTGGTGCAAACCAATGCGCAGAGCTGCATCAAGGTATTGTGTCTTGCGCTGCCCCAGCTGTTGTATACATAATACTGATTTTGGCTTCCGTTTACTTTGCCATCAATGTAATTGGTGGCATTGCTCCAGTTGCCAGTGATTTCTGCATTGATAATAGCAGCGCCCAAACCGGAATTGTTATACATATAGTCCTGCTGTCCATAGTTGGAAGCGTTGGTGTATTTTCCGTTTTCCGTCTTGTAGGATTCTTCTCCGGTTGCCAAGTACATCCAACCAGCTGCCCAGGAAATATCATCCTGGCATTCTGTACTGTTGTAGTTGTTTTCGTTTGCCGGTGCTGGCTGACGATCTCTGATTGCAAAGTTGTACAGAGCAGTTGCATAGGTCAGATCTTCCTGATTGCCAAAATTGATGTAATTTTGTGCCAAGGCAGCTGCATATTGAGCTGCAATGTCACTGGCACCGCTTGTAACTCGATAGACATTTTGTCCAATATTGGTTCTACTTGCCATGCCTTCCGGTGCACACCAAGTGCTGTGGTCACTGTTAATGTCGACCTGGTAAACGAACTGGCTGACAGCACCATTGGCATCCAGTGTTGTGGAAGCTTTAAAGAAATCACAGAAATAATCGGTAATAACTTTAAAATGATCGGTTGTTCCAGTTTTGTCAAACTGATCCTTGAACTCGTAATAAGTCCATCCCAGCGTGGAAGCAGTGAAGCCTTCTGTCTGACCAAATTTGATGTTGTCGCCGGCATCGTGGAAGCCGCCCGGAGCCGTATCGCCTGTATGGCAATCGTCTCTCCAGGAGAGTGCACTTTTTTCTCCGACCTGATCGCCGCACATGTTTGCATCGAAGAAATACAGGGAATACTGCAAAAGTTTTGCATAGTTATCCAATCCCAAATCTTCTGTTGAAGCAGCAGTTACACTGCTTGTCAGTGCGGAAGCTACTCCTGTTGCAGCCAGTACACCAGCAGAAACAGTTGCCAGCAGCTTCTTCTTTAACGTGACACCTTTCTTCATTTACATTCACTCCTACTAAAAATTTGCAGCGTTGTATCCTTGCAATGGGGTGTACGAACACAACAATCTGCATGCTAATAGATATTATAATTGTAGCATGTTTTTCCTTTTTTGTCAATGAACGAACCGGCAAATTTCCCCTATTTTTGCAGGGCTTTAGGAATTGCTTCCAAAGAAATGCCGAGCAGTGGAAGTGGGATTGCGCAACCAGATGCTCGGCGTTTCTTGCAGTATGTATGTTTTTTATATGATAGGGTTTGCGCTCGATGGTTAGGCGCGCAGCTTGTTCCAGTCGGGTGTGTTTCCGACTGCGAGTTCCGCATAGTAGGTTAAGATTAGCGTAGCATCTGATAAGGTAATGGTGCGATCCTGATCCACATCGGCAGCAGAAAAAGCGGAAGCCTCATCGCAGACGATCATATCGGAAAACTGTGGATGTCCAGAAACCGCTTCCTCTGCGTAATACGTAAGCGTCAGGGTGGCGTCTGCTAAGGTAATATCACCATCGCCGTTGACATCTCCGGTGTCATAAGCCCGATCTGAGATTACCCGTACAGCACAGTATAGCACACCATATCCTGGAATCACGGCACAAATTCGTGTATTTCCAGTAGAAACGGCTGTTACGGTGCCTTGTTGATCGACTGTTGCAATTGTTTCATCCTTGGAGAACCAGGAAACTGGTTCGTCTGCTGCTATGTTTTCCAAAAGCATAGACTGTATATCGCCCATTTGCATGGTGATATATTCCTGTTCTAGGAATGGCCCTGCAGCAATGGTGGTTCCAGTTGTCGTTTGTATGGGAACTGTTGTTGTAGTGGTAGTTGTTGTTGATTCCGTTTGGGTTGTAACAATTGCAGTTGTTTGCGCAGATGCGGCCTGTACGGTAACGGTACAGGAAAGAACTAGGTTTTCCCCAATTGCGGCAGAAACGACAACTGTTCCAGGATGAACGCCGATGATGGTTTCATCAATGATATCGGCAATGGTGTCATCTTCGCTGGACCACTGAACCGTTTGATTGGGTGCAAGATCCAGAACGGTCAATGGTGCGACTTCGCCGACAGCTACAGTAATGGCTTCCTTAGAAAGATGCGGGGTATGCTGGATTACCGTAACTGTACAGGAGCGGACAACATTTTCCGGGAAAATGGCATAAACAATGGTTTCACCAGCCTGGTTGGCTGTAATCAATCCATCCGTAACAGAAGCAATTTGCGGATCGTGACTGAACCAGACCACATCCTCCATCTCCGTTGCTGTAAGCTGGAATGTTTCTCCGACAGAAAGCGTACAGGTTGATGCAGAAAGCGCCGGTTGGTCTGTTGGAGTGGTTCCAGTTGTGGTTGATTGCGTTGTCGCAATCGGTGCGGAAGTAGTTGTAGCAGTGGGCAGATTGGTGACGGCTGGATGGGAAGCTGGCTGCACCACCACCCGGCATTGCAGGACATGTTCTTTGGAAATAACCGCATACAAAGTTACAATGCCAGGCGCAACACCGGTTACCATTCCGCTTTGCTCCACATCCGCAACGTCTGCATCCATTGTAAACCAATGTACTATTCGGCTGGAAGAGGCATGAAGTATGGTTAAAGACTTTTGCTCTCCCACTTGTAGGGTTAAAATCGGATCGGAAATTTGCATAAAGTCATAAGAATCCGTTGCTTTGGAATCTGGTTGCAGTGCTTTTGCGGATACTGATCCGCCCAGGCAACCAATTACCATCAAAATGGTGAGCATTCCTGCCAGCCACTGTTTCCATTTCATAAAAATCCCTCCTAAAGATGATGCATCTTTTAAACATCGTCCATTATAGCACGAACATATGTTTTTGTAAATAGAAATTTGAGCAGAGCCATCGACATTTATGGATCTTTTCCAAATTAAAAATCAGAAAGGAGGGACATTTTGATCTTAATCTACAAAAATGGAATAGGAAAGCCTATTGGATCAGAACATTTGCAAGTTCCTTTCCCAATAGGCTTTTTCCTATAATGGATTGAAAATTGGTTTGTACAGCCAGCTGTTATTTTAAGATTGCTTCCTGCACGGTGAAATGCTTTGGCAGCCCGTTCTCCATTTGAATTTGCACTTCTCCCTGAATCAGCGGCAGGAAGTATTGCAGTGCTTCATCGGTGATATTGTTCTGCTGGGCATTTAAGAAAGAGGCAGGAAGGTATCGTTCTTGATTGGCAATCTTACTTGCCGACGCGGATTCAATTGCAATAGTATATGGCATGTTGCGGACACGGCGGAAAACCATTACCGTTCCGGTTTCTCCCTTTAAGGCACAGCGGACACCGGCAGCGCCGATCCGCTCGGCCTCTGTAATATCGGTCTTGGAACAAATATGGGAGGAGCAGCGCTGCATGACATTCAGTTCGATGGAACGCACCTTACATCCGATTTCATTCCGTACAATCTGTTCCAGTGCTTTGCCGACTCCGGATAAGTACTTATGACCGAAGCAGTCTGTTTCACCGGATTGATAGGCGGATTCTGCATCGCCGTCCAAGGAAACGCCTTCTGAAATGGCAACGACAACTGCCTTGTGTTTTGCCATTTCTTTTTTGACATCCTGCAAAAAGCGCTTTACGGAGAAGGTACATTCCGGTACATAAATTAAGTGTGGTGCAGATTCTCCATTCACGCGTAAAACACAGGAAGAGGCAGCCAGCCAGCCGGCATGCCGACCCATGATTTCAATAATGGTAACAGACGGGAGACTATATACCGTGCTGTCCCGTACAATTTCCTGTGTGGTGATGGCAACATATTTTGCTGCGGATCCAAATCCCGGGGTATGGTCGGTACAGGGGAGATCATTGTCAATGGTCTTTGGAATTCCGATGACTTTGACATCTAAGTGAATTTCAGCAAAGTATTCTGAAAGCTTCATGACCGTGTCCATAGAGTCGTTTCCGCCAATGTAGAAGAAGACATTGATCTGTCTTCTCTGGAAACAGGCTGCAATGGTTTGATAAACAGCGTCATCTTCCCGCCAATCCGGCAGCTTATATCGACAGGATCCCAGTACGGTAGACGGTGTCTGCCGAAGCAGTTCCATATCGGCATTGCTTCGAATGATGCTTTTTAAATCCACCATATGATCCCGAATGATGCCTTCAATTCCATTGATGGAGCCAAATATAGCATCGATTTCTGTATGTGCCAGTGCTTCTCGAAAGACGCCAACTAAAGAAGCGTTGATGGCACAGGTAGGACCACCGGACTGTGCAACTGCAATATTCATAATTTTTCTCTCCGTTTCTATGCAAGGATAATTTGCATCTCATAATACCTTTTTATTGTACCTGTTTTTTCCAGACTTGTCAATATTGGCATCTGAACAATATATGGATTTTTCCATTTGGTGCCGTAAAAACAGACTTTTAGATGATTCGATGAAAATCGGTTTGAATGTTCTTGACAAACAAGAATGGGTATGCTATAATGGCGTTGCAACTGATGTACAACAGTTGAATATCCAAACATTTCAAATTAGACAGGATCAGATATGGAGGAAGGAATATGGCAGGGAAAAGAAAACCAATTCTCATTTCAGTCATCGCAGTTGCAGGTGCAGCAGCAGTTGCAACATCCGGTATTTTCATATGGAAGCATCAGCAGTCCTCTCAGGCAGATGGACTTGCATATGTCACTTCCCTAAAAGAGATCAATACCGCAGCAGGTTATGGATTCCAGACCTACTATTCCGGTGTTGTAGAATCTCAGGAGGTGACCGAAGTCAAGGTGGACAGTGAAAAAACGCTGGATCAGGTATTTGTATCAGAAGGCGATTCCGTCAAAGAGGGCACTCCGTTGTTTTCTTATGATGTAACAGCCATGCAATTACAACTGGATCAGGGCAATCTGGACATTGAACGCATGCAAAATGAAAATACAACCACCACACAGCAAATTCAGCAGCTGGAAGCAGAAAAACAGCAGGCAAGTGCGGACGATCAGCTTTCCTACACCACACAAATTCAGTCTCTGCAAACCGATCTTGCCAAAAATGAATATGACATCAAGGTCAAGCAAACAGAAATGACCAAGTTGAAAAATTCCATTGAGCACGCAACGGTAACGGCAACCAAGAGCGGAACCATTAAAACAGTTCGGACGAAAGAGCAGATGCAGGCAGACAATACGGATGTCATGCTTACCATTTTAGCAGACGGCGATTTCCGTGTCAAAGGAATTGCCAATGAACAGAACATTCAGACCATCTATCAAGAAGAACCGGTTGTGCTCAAGTCCCGAATTGACGATTCTACCTGGACAGGCACCATTTCCGAAATTAACATGGAGGCAGAAAACAAGCAGAATAACTCCATGGGCTATTATAGCGATGAAGCCAGCACCAGTTCTTCCTACGCATTTTACATTAAATTGGATACATCCGATGGCTTGATGCTGGGGCAGCATGTGCTGATTACACCGGCGGAAGGTTCAACCATTGAGAAGTCTGGCATCTGGCTGTATGCCGATTATGTGGTAGATGCTGATACTGATCAGCCCTATGTTTGGATTGCTGGTAAAAAGGACAAGCTGGAAAAACGTTATGTGACACTGGGAGAGCAGGATGCAGCCATGGGAGATGTTGAAATTGCCGATGGATTATCTGGGGATGAATACCTTGCTTATCCAGCAGAAGACTATCAAGAGGGAATGCGTACCACCACCAGCTATGAAGAATACGAAAAGGAACAGTCGGATTCTAATTCTGATGAGATGCCTGCTGATGGGGAAGATATTCCTTTCGAAGCGATTGATCCCGATCAGTCGGTGAGCTTCCCGGAAGGAGAGCTGGATCCCGAATTTGATGTGGATCCGGAAGAATCCGCAGAGCAGGATTCCAGTGCAGATGCTGCACCGGTAGATCCGGAATCATAAGGCGGTGAAACCATGCTATTGGAATTGCAAAATATTTGTAAGGATTATATACAGGGAAAAGTACCGATTCCTGTTTTGAAAAATATTTCTCTGTCTGTCGATACTGGTGAATATCTTGCCATTATGGGGCCTTCCGGTTCTGGAAAATCTACTTTGATGAATGTGATTGGGTTACTGGATCGTCCAACCAGCGGACAGTTCTTATTAGACGGAAAGCCGATGCAAACTTGTACCGATCGGATGCTGTCAGAAATTCGCAATCAAAAAATAGGGTTTGTTTTTCAGAATTTTAATTTGCTGCCCCGGCAGACTGCATTGGACAATGTTGCATTGCCGCTTTTGTATGCTGGTGTTGGCAAGAAAGAACGAACCCAGCGGGCAAAAGAAGCGTTGATTCGAGTGGGCTTAGAAGATCGCATCACCTTTTTGCCAACGCAGCTTTCCGGTGGACAGAAGCAGCGTGTTGCCATTGCCCGTGCCATTGTAAACCATCCGCAGCTGCTGCTTGCTGATGAGCCGACTGGTGCATTGGATACCAAGTCTGGGGAACAGGTTATGGAATTGTTTCACGGACTGCATGAGGATGGTGCAACCATTGTCATGATTACGCATGAACGGGAAATTGCAGAGCATGCACAGCGTATCCTATATATTCGAGATGGTATGCTGGAACAGGAGCCAGAGGAATCAGGAGGGAACTGCCATGAAGAAATTCTTGCGTAATACCATTTTAATTGCTGGATGTGTTCTGATTGCCGGCGGTGGAACAGGTGGCATATATTGGTACCGAACCGCAAAAGCCAAAAAGGCAACTGTAAAGGTATATTCTGTTTCTACGATGAAGGACATGTACTGGGGCGATGAGATTTCTGCACAGGGAACGGTACAGTCTGCCAATGTACAGAAGGTGTTGCTGGACAATCAGTTGATCGTTGAAAAAGTCCTTGTCAAGGAGGGGGATTCTGTAACCATTGGAACACCGCTGTTGCAGTATGATACCACTGCTGCGAAGCTGAATGTTGCACAAAAACAGAACGCAGTCGCCATTGCGGAAGATCATATCCGAACGGCAAACAAGGAATTGAATACCCTGCAAAATCTGCGTCCGTCGGAAGATGCTCCAATCGATGACGGCGGATGGGAACCGGATGATCCGGGATTGGACGATTCGGATGAGATTTCAGATTCGGAATCAGAAGAGCCGATTGTAACCACTGCGCCGCCGGATACCCCAATTCTGCCCAATCAGCCGGATGCCTCTAAATGCACGGATACCATTCATGCTGTAGCGGAAGCGGTTTCCGGAGATGGAACGGCAGCCAAACCGTATTGGTTTGCTTGCAAAAAAGAGACAGTTGCAACGACTGCATTTCTACAGGAATTGCAAAAGGCAGGTGCCTGTGCGGAGCTGTTTGTGTTTGATGGAACAACCTGTCAATATATTTGGTCAATTACCAGTACGTCTTTCACTGGAAAAACACTGAGTGACTGGGTGGTTGGAAAAGGTATCACCATTGATACAGACGGCAGTATTTTGGTGGATCCGACCGGAACGTATTATGGCAATTTGAAATTGCCTGCTATGGCTGCCGGACAGCAGACCGATGCAGAGGATTCTCATACGGATTCATCGGATGTCATCGATGCATCTGCTTCTGAAGAGGATGCATCTGCATGGGATACAGAAGGTCTGACAGATACAGAAGAGGTTGATCCGGATTTTTCTGATTATACGTATTCCGGTTCTACTTCTCTTTATAGTGACTATATGTATTCGAGTGCAGAACTGCAAAAGATGATTCGGGACAAACAAAATGAGCTGAAAAAATTAGAGATCGACAAAAAGCAGGCAGACTTGGATTTGAAGGATGCACAGCAAAAGCAGCAAACCGGACAGGAACTTAGCAAAATTGACGGCGTAGTCACCAAGCTGGCAGCAGATCCGGAAGCCTTGGAAGCAACCGATCCATTGATGGTCATTCAAGGCGAGGGCGGCGTCAGCATTCAGGGACAAATCAGCGAGATGAACTTAACCAAGCTTGCTGTTGGAGATGTGCTGTCAGTAACTTCCTGGGAAACTGGCGATGTTGTGGAGGCGACTGTAACCAAGATTGAGACCACGCCGGTTACGGGTGAGGATGTCCTCTCTTACGGGGAAAACCCGAACAACAGCATGTATCCGTTTCTGGCATCGGTTCAGGATTCCGTCAGCTGGAATGTCGGCGATCCGGTTTCCATTTCCATTTCCAGTACGGAGGAGAGCGATTCATTCTATCTGCCGGTTCAATATGTTCGACAGGAAGACGGGCAGTATTACGTAATGAAAAAGGATGCACACAACAAGTTGAAAAAGCAGATCGTGCAGACCGGAAAATTGATTTACGGCGGTTACGAGATTGAAATTAAAGGCGGTCTGACAGAGGATGATTGGATTTGTTTCCCATATGGAAAAACAGTCAAAGAGGGTACTGCCACACAAGACAGTGACCAGAGCTATTAAGGGAGGTGCCGGATATGTTTGAAAATATTCGTCTTTCTTTTCAGGGGATTTTCTCGCACAAGGTACGTTCCTTACTGACCATGCTGGGCATTATTATTGGAATTGCCTCCATCATTGCCATTGTTTCCACCATTAAGGGAACCAACGAACAGATTAAAAACAACTTGATTGGTGCCGGAAATAATACTGTGACGGTTGCACTTTATCAGGGAGATATGCAGTATGACTTCACCTATCAGCAAAAGCCAGCATCTGTTCCAGTGATTACAGACAGCACCAAGCAGGAGATTGCTGCATTGGATTCCGTAGAAGCGGTGACACTTTATCGGCAGCGTTCCTACTTTGATAATGTTTATCACAATAATACGCAGTTTACCGGAAGTGTATATGGCATTGATGCGGACTATTTTGACACTGCCGGGTATCACATCCAGAGCGGAAAAGGCTTTTGTGCAGCGGACTATACGCAGAACCAAAAGGTTGCCATTCTGGATCCGACTGCGGTGCAAAGTTTGTTCCCTGGAGAAGATCCCATCGGACAGGTAATTGATATCTGCGGCGATCCGTTTACCGTAATTGGTGTGGCTGTGCAGAGTAGCTCCTTTGAACCGGTCATCAATTCGGAAGAAGATTACTGGACTTATGCAGAAACCAAGAGTGGTGCAGTTTTTTTGCCAATAGGATCCTGGCCCATTGCTTTTCAATTTGATGAGCCGCAAAACTGTTTGATTCGGGCAGTGGATACAGACAGTATGACGGTTGCCGGAAAGAAGACGGCAGAACTGTTAAATGCGCATATTCAGAGCACCGGATCAGACAGTGGCGAAACGGTACAGTATAAGAGTGAAAGCACATTGGAAAAAGCCAAATCCTTACAGGATCTCAGTTCTTCTACCAATACCATGTTGATTTGCATTGCCAGCATTTCGCTGTTGGTTGGCGGAATTGGTGTAATGAACATCATGCTGGTATCGGTAACGGAGCGGACACGTGAAATTGGATTGAAAAAAGCAATTGGCGCGAAGAAAAAGCACATTCTGACGCAATTCCTGACAGAGGCTGCTGTTTTGACCAGCATTGGCGGTGTGATTGGCGTCATCATGGGAATTGTTTTGGCGAAGATTATTGCAAAGGTGGCAGAGGTTCCAGTTGCCATTAGTTCCGTATCCATTTTGGTTTCGGTGGTCTTTTCGATGGTTGTTGGCATTATATTTGGAT
>QWCV01002719.1_pt1 | contig 13921 bp, 25 predicted proteins | sample 1972621 | NCBI WGS metagenome assembly QWCV01 (sample SAMN09866699, study PRJNA288562) | Human gut metagenome isolate pre2_stool, whole genome shotgun sequencing... | isolation source: gut | host: Homo sapiens | place: USA: California
CTGGAAGAGGACTATGATGCGGAGAGGGAAATCCAAATGACCCGTGTGATCATCCAGACGGAAAAAGGTGCCAGAACCATGGGAAAACCGGTAGGAACGTATATTACGCTGGAGGCGCCAAATCTGGTAGTGCCGGATGAATCCTACCACAGGGAGGTATCTGTCAGACTGGCAGGTCATGTGAAGGAATTGATGGAAAAGCTGGGGCTTCGTGAAAAGGAAGACTGCTCGGTGCTGATCGTAGGACTTGGCAACCGGGATGTAACACCGGATGCTCTGGGGCCTGATGTGGTCTCCAATCTGCGCATTACCCGTCACGTGATACAGGAGTACGGAGTGCAGAGCATGGGCAGGGAATATGCCAACAGTAGCTTTGCGGTATGAGGATGCAATCTCAAAGTACATACAGTTCCCCAAGTTGGAATGGATCTGCAAAATGGGACTGAACAGACTGGCGAAAGACATTATAAATTGCCGATATTCAGGAAATATGGTAGGGAAAATCCGGGAAAAAGGATCCACCATATATGAGATTTTGGGGCTGAACAAAGTGAATACCAAGTTGCTCCAGGCGATTGATGGAGACCATTACGAACTTCGCCTTTTGCAAGTGGCGCAGGAAATCGGACTGCAGTTCAAGCCTGAACAGTTAAAGGAATATTACGAGACGTTTACCTGCAACACGGAACTCCTGAAGCAGGCGAACAGGAAAGCTACACTCCACAAGATTATGAAATACATTACGAGGGAAAGTGAAAAATATCCGATCGGAGAATCGGGAGAGTGTTGGAGGTATTCCTACATGCGTTACCGAGAGAGGGAAGATCCGCGGATTGAGAGAAAGCGAAACATGGCAAAGGATTGGCTTGAGTATCTGAAATGGTGCAAAGAGCTGGGTTACGATCTGGACGATATGTTTATTTATATGCCGAATAACTTCAAGAAGGTTCACGATCGGACTGCAAAAGAATATCAAGAAAACCTAGATAAAATCGAAGCAAAGAAGCGTGCGGAGAGAGAACGCGAAGCAAAGAAACGGATGGAGCAGACAAAACGTGCTCTGGAAGAAATCCTGGGAGAGAACAAGGATGTTCAAAACGCCTTTCAAGTCAAGGGAAAAGGACTTCTCCTGGTTGTTCCTGCCAGTGCGGAGGATATTAAGGCAGAAGGGGCCGCCCTGCATCATTGCGTTGGTACCTATGTTGACAGAGTGGCCAGAGGGGAAACGAATATTTTCTTCATCCGGAAGGAGCAGGAACCGGATAAACCGTATTTCACGATGGAGTGGAAAGATAATGATATTGTGCAGTGCCGGGGATCCCGAAATTGCGGAATGCCGCCGGAAGTGAAAGCGTTCACCGAGGCTTTCAAAAAGAAAATGTTGGAAACCATAGAAAAGGACAAAGGCAAAGGACTTAGGAGGTGCGGATAATATGTCAACAAATATAATCAGGAGCATACGGAAGGGATCTGCACAGTGGAGCGAAGAAGATAGACTGCAGTTGGTATCGATATTGGCCAAAGCGGGATATGCGGTAAAGATTGGAAGACGCATGGTTCCGGGAACTGAAAACAAGCCAAAACCACAGATGGAATACACAGTTGAATATTGGGAGGCGGAATAGATGAAGATAGGAGAAATTGTAGAAATTCTGATAAGAGTTAAAGATGATTACGGACATTTAGATTACCGAAGACAGGCGGTCGAAGAAGCATGCAATCTGCTTGACAAGCTACCGCGAATGGAGGAGGCGAGGGAATATGAACCGATCCAGAATAGAATGGTGTGATCACACACTGAACATTGTCACCGGATGTCGGCGCGGATGCGAGTATTGCTATGCGAGGACCATGAGTCTTAGATTTTCTGGGAATGTAAGACTGAATATTACGAGGACGGATAAATACCGGAAAGATGGGGGCGGCTACATACTGGATGAACCATTCGTCGGGGAAAATGGGAAACAGATTATATATCCTTTTGGCTTTGAGCCAACGATGCATAGATACCGGTTCAATACACTGGACAAGCTGAAGATGGGGCAGAATATTTTCGTTGGAGCCATGGCGGATTTGTTCGGAGACTGGGTACCGGATAGCTGGATCGATGAAGTCTTTCGGTGCTGCATGGTGCATCCACAGCATAATTATTTGTTTCTCACGAAAAATACGGAAAGGTATGCGGATTTAGATATGCTTCCCGGCGGGGAAAATATGTTTTACGGAACATCGATCACACGGGAAGAGGAAATGCATAGGTTTAACTTCCTGCCGGCGCGGCGCAACACATTTGTGAGCATAGAACCGATTCTGGAAGACGTTCTTCCTGAGAAGCATAACATTTTGTTCCGTCAGGTGGATTGGGTAATCATCGGCGCAGAGACGGGGCGGAGAAAAGGGAAGGTCATTCCGAACCTGGAGTGGATCCGGAAGATCGTTGAAGCGGCAGAGAAGGAAAAGACACCGGTATTTATGAAAGACAGCCTTATCGATATTGTTGGAGAAGATTCCATGAAGCGGGAGTTCCCTGATCAGCTCCTTGTAAGGAAAAAGAGCGAGAAAATCCTTGCAAAGCTGATGGGAGAATGTGCGGAATGCCACAAACAGCAGGAGAAAAACAGGATGGTATCCATTACGGCACGAACCAAAAGAGGTGGAAAGACAAACGCCTTTGCATATATGTGCAAACCGTGTTTCGTAAAGTGGTGCAAAGAACATGGAGTAAAAGTTCCTCCGCTCGAAGGGCTGGAGGACGAATAGAAAGGAGCAGACATGGGGAAGAGTAAACGGAACTGCAGAAGAACAGAAGATGAAGTTCGTATCCACGAAAAGGCAGTAAAGATGCGGAAGATGACGGATGAACAGCTCGTACACTATGTGGAGGATCGGGTTGAGAAAGCCAGAAGCGAGGGCTTTAACATCGGCAAGAAGTCGGTCCGCAGCGGGAAAAGTACAAATGATTTCCTTGCAGAACTGCAGACATCCAAAATCCCGGGGATAGGAGCTGTTACGATCAATAAATTACTGAAGGTGGCAAAAGAGAATGGATACATACAGTAGGGCATTGGTCGGGAGCCGGTCCAGAGTATCAGGAGAATATTTTGAGGGCATGATCAGCGCAGCTTGCCAATTTTATGAGGAAAAGGGGATTTCCGTCATAGAGAAAACCCCGGAGCCGATGAGAGTGCTGAAACCGTATGACCGGAAAAGAGGACAATTTATCTGTTGCTTTGCGAAACAGGCACAGCCGGACTTCAAAGGGATCCTGATGGATGCAACTATGGTACTGTTCGACGCAAAGCATACGGATAAAGAGAAGATCATGAGAGACGTAGTTACAGAAGAACAGGAGAGCTGCTTTGAGAGATACATGAAACTTGGAGCGATGTGCTTTCTGGTAGTTTCAATAGGCCTGGATGATTTTTACCGTGTTCCATGGGTGGTGTTCCGTGACATGAAAAAGATCTACGGGCACAAGTACATGAACAGGGAGGATCTCGAAGCATATAAAATCAAGTATTCAAATGGAGTTCTACGATTTTTAGACGGGATAGAACTTCGGGAAGGAGACAGATCATGAAGTTAAAAAAGTATGAGCTGGTCAGAGCTATTGACAAAGTAAAGAGTGTTGTGCAGAAAAATCCACAGATTCCCGCTCTGGGAGGCGTTTTGATCAAAGAAGGTTATGCAATAGCTGCAAATGGAGAAATGACGATACAGGTCAAATTAGAGGGCACAGAGGACGAATCATTCATCATTCCAATGAAAGCGTTTGACCTGATAAAAAATCTTCCGGAGGGTGATGTGGAAATCACCTGCGACGACAAAGATGTGGTGACAATCCAGACAGAGAAGATCAAAAACAGTTATCAGTCATTCCCTGCGGAAAATTTTATGTACGATAAGACAGAAACCGGAGAGGAAGAGGGAATAGTTCTTCCGGGAGCGCTTTTGATGGAGGCAATATCGCATGCGCTTTATGCAGCTGCAGATAAGTCACCGGGGCGGCCGGAACTTGAAGGAATATATCTTGAAGGCGAAAATGACAATTTGAATCTTGCGGCTACTGACGGTCATGTTATGTGCTGGGACCAGATCACTGCTGTTTCCGGTGTTTCCGGATTAAAGCTGATTGTTCCCAAAACGGCGGCAAAGAAACTTACTTCAATGGGTATGGATGATGATATAACACTTTCGCACGATGCAAACAGCGCCATTTTAAAGACCGATGCATACCTGATCCGTACCAGGATCCGTGATGGTAAATTTGTACCGTACCAGAAGATGTTCGTGAATATGGAGAATTACGCCATAGTGAACAGGGAGGAGCTCATAGGCGCCATGACCAGAGCGAAGATGTGTACCGACGAAAGCGTTCCTGCTGAGTTTGATATTGACGGTGAGGAAATCAATGTGATCCTTCAGGATAAAGTGACAAATTACCGCGAGAAAATTATGCTCAAGAGTCCGATCGAGAAGCCGATCCGTATTGGGTTTGACTCCCGGTTGGTGTTGGAAACAATAAAGGCATTCACCTGCGAGAATATAACTTTGAACTTTTCTTCACCTTCAACTCCGATGATTGTTCAGGCAGAGGATTCAGACATGAAAGCGCTGGTTCTTCCGGTAAGGTTGAAAGGAGCAACAAAATGAGAAAAATAGATGATCTGGTAATAAAACTTTTGGAATATGATCTGCGCCCTACGTTGCAGGGCGGTTGGGAGATTACGGAGGAAATGCGTGCGTTAATCCACGAAATTGCTGAGGAGTGCAATGGTCTGGAAATAGTCCAAAGAGTAACAGAAGGTAAAGAGGAGTGGATTGAACAGGCCGCTCCGGAAGAAATCTACATACATATGCTTAAAAAAATAGTGGAAGCTCCGACAAGGATGCATATGATTTGCGTTCCTCGCGTCTTGATACCGCTCATAGACCAAAAGCTCCGCGAAAACGAGGAAATCTTTCCGCATGTTGTTGGACAGGAAGCAGAGATGTTTATCGACGGAGAATGGAAAAGAGGGAGAGTTGTTGAGGGCTACCGGTTTAAAGACGGGATCGTGACGCTTGAAACTCCAGAAGGGGAACGGATATGGTGCGGAGAAGATAGAAAGGATCTATACCGACCGACGAAAGATTAGGCGCGAGGATGATGGCATGGAAGGCAAAGAACAAAGGTTGTGGTTTCTTTTCCAGTTTCTCCATGAGGTCGAGGAAGAAATGTCGAAGGAAGAGCAAAAGCAGGTGATGATAGAGAAAGCGATAAATCTAAAGCTCATGTGCGATTATGCTGTAAGCTGCTCCTATCTCGACATAGTGCTGATCATCTGTATGTTAAGGGATTACGTCCAAATTGTTGACGAAATAAGAGCGGACGATATTCAATGGTCAGCATATTACCGAGATAAATTCCTTAAAATGGCAGATCGGCTTTCGGAACAGATCGAATATGACTATGATGCGGCGAAAGAGAGATGCCTGACGAAGAGACAGAGAGAAGAAAACGCAGGAGATATAGGCGAAGATGCAATGGCACTGGCCGTTAAGTATGGAAAAGGAAAGAAAAAGAAAGAAAAGGAGAAGAGCAATGAAAATTAGTGTTTCAACGGATGGAAAAGATGTAGTTGTGGAAATGTCGAAGGAGAAGGGGGAAAGGATTTTTAATAAGATTGTCGCCATGTTATTGCAACCAGATACTGAGGATAACAATCCGGAATCACATATAGCGCCAAAGCAAGAAAAAAAGGCAGAGAAACCGGAAGAGGAATATAAAGGATTTATTTATATGAAATGCCCAAAGTGCGGTAAGGTTAAAGGATTTTGCACGAAAGGGATAAGAGAATACCGGTGCGGGTGTGGGCATATAACACCATTGCATGATTTAAGACTGCTCTATGTGAATTGTCAATGTGGTCAAAAATTTAAGTACATGACAAATATGGATGAAGATATGTTCGATGTAAAATGCATAGAATGCGGGAATCCAGTCGCGGTGTTATGGAATTCGAAGAAAATGATATATCAGACGATTATGTAATGGATCGAATGAAAGGAGAGCGGAGATGGAGAGACTGACAGAACGATTTAACAATGGACAGGCTGCGGTAATGGGATGCGGAGAAAACTGCAAATATGATTATAAATATTGCAGAAACCATTACGAGGAATGTCCGGAGATAAACAAAATATATGAGAGGCTCGCAGAGTACGAGGACACCGGACTCGCCCCGCCGGAAATCATGGAGCTGAAGGAGCGGGATACGGCGAAAGAGCCAACAAAAGTCTCGGATTCTGGAGTGAGGTATACGGACGATTATATTTGTCCGAATTGCGGAAAACACTTTATTGGAACTGGAATAGCAGAGTTTTGCTATCATTGTGGACAGCGATTGAAGTGGGAGGAGTTATGATGCTTACAGTAGGAGAATGGGTAGACAAAGTCCATGAGATCACAGACACACTTGAACATAAAGCTACGGAAAGCTGCGACGAATATATCAGAAAAGCGCAGTCATATCGAGATGGATATATTCAGGCATGCGAAGATTTTGGGCGGGAAATGAGACGCGCGATAAGCAAAGAACAGGGATAAGGAGGGGCAATGATGAGATTGATTGATGCGGATGAACTGATAAATGCAATAGAGAAGTCGAGAAACAATAATCCTCATAAAGATCGCTGTGCTATGAGAAAACACGACACAGAACATGCGCATTTTGCGAAAATGGTATCGGATCAGCCGACGGCGTTTGACAAGGAAAAAGTGATTGAAGCGCTGAAAGAGGAAGGATGCATTATCGACAATGATGCGGGGAATAGAGCAGTTGAAATTATCGAGAAGGGCGGGTGTAAATGACATGAAATATCCAGAGGAAATGTATTTAAATAGCGGGTTTTATGATGGGGACATGGACGACAGTGTAGAAAATCATAAAGAAAAAATAGTGAAATGCAGAAAAGACCATAAGTGTTCAGCGTGTCAGAATACAATAAAGAAAGGCGATCAAGCATTATACGAAAGCGGATTTATGGACGGAGCACCGGTAAGCTGCTATACATGCCTGAAATGCATAGAAGACTGGTTAGAAGAAAGTGGACAAATAGAGTCGGAGGACTAGAAATGAAGTGCAAGATAAATAATGCAGTGCAGTTGATTCGGAGCCAGGGAGAACAGATATTAAGAGGGGAGGAAGGAAAAAATGCCAGACAACATGGGAAAAAACGGGGAAGGATATCCGGATCCTACAGCCGGATCGGCATGGAGAAATATCCGAAAAGAAGAGAATCGGCGGGAGATGGAGAGAACAGCAGTGATCAGCAACCTTATTCCGATTATGAAACAGACTGCGGAGCTGGCAGGATTTGAGGTTGTTGGCCGGATTGTCCTGAAGGACAAGCAAACAGGAAAAGAATACAGATAGGAGCGTGGTATTGTGAATGCAAGATATCCGAATTTGGAACTGCTTGAGTACAAAGCAAGAGTAGCATTATCTCAAGATGAGGAGTTTTTGAAGCTCTTCGAAGAGAAGAAAAGGAATAATAAGTATGCATATGCGGAAATAGATGCCGTAATGTTCCCTCAAATCTGGGGAAGTACATGCACCGGGTTTGATGTTACTGAAGATGGAAGTCCTGCGATAGGCGGATGTGCGATGACCAAAGAATATACGACGGTACTTCACGAGCTCTCTACCGATACATATCTCATAGCTTTCGGGGAGAAGATCTGTTACAAAGTGACAAATGCGAATGCAGAGTTTTACGAAGATCTTCAAAAAAGACGTATGGCCAGTCTAAGTGAGGCAAAGCGGAGGTATTAGCGGATGAAAAGAGAAGAGACGACGAAGTTTCTTTCAGATTTGACAGAGAAACTTATAAATCCCCGCAATGATCCAAGGATATATTGGGCCAGGGAAGTTACTTTTGATTATGCGACGAATCATGCGGTAAGGGTAGACTACATGAAATTCAAACCGGTAAACAATACTGTGAGCGGGATAGAAAAGGGGGACTTCTACTGCTATGAGGTCAAATCATCTGTAGAAGACTTTCATTCAAAGAATGGTCATAATTTTATAGGGGATTACAACTATTACGTTATGCCACATGATGTTTTCATCAGGATAAAGGAAGAGATACCTTACAAAGTCGGAGTATATTGCCCGTGCGGAAACGAGTTGAAATCGGTTAAAAAAGCGGTTCGGTCGGATCGGGAGAGACCAGTTTCGGAGATGCTGCTAATGATGTTTAGGTCTGCAAAGAGGGATATGCTAAGAATATAACAGAAGAAGGTGAAGGGATGTATACAGTATGTCAGAAATGCGGAAAGAAGCTGACAGATCCAGAAAGTATGCGAAGAGGGTATGGACCGAAGTGCTGGTCACAGATTAGCGGAATTTCTACGGCTGATTCTTGCGGATCAGGGAGCGAAGCCGACCTTCCCGGACAAATGACGATATTTGATTTCCCAGATGCTGTTCCAGATGGAGGGCAGAATGGGTGAAATTATTTTATTCCCTACGCACAAAGATTATTGTGGGAAGTGTGAGTATATGGGGAAGATGGGAGAATGCACAAACAAGGACTACATACAAAATTCGTATAAAGTATGCTGTGTATGGCATAGATGTCTATACAGGAAGGAGGGAAAGCGTGAATAAAGAGCGCGAAGTAGATAAAATTACAATACACTATGATGATGGAGAGGAGAAAACTGTTGAGAAGGGATTCTTCTGTAACATGAAAGAGGAGAACGGAGAAACGGTTTTAGAATTTACCATGTGTCACGTAGCGGGAATAGAGCTTGAAGCTATCGTATACGGATGCGTGCAGCTTGGGTTAAAACTAGGAATGTTTGATAACAGAAAAGAGGAGGAGTGATTTTATGGAGGACCATTGCGTAGCGTGTGGGGAAGTGATACCAGAGGGGCGTCAAGTGTGTCCGATCTGTAATCGGGAATATGACGGGGTGCCGGCACTGTCGAGGATAGATAACGAAACATTGATCTGCCCGGAATGTGGTACCGCTCAGGCGTTAGATGACGCATTAAGGGGATCTGATATGCCGGAGGAAGAAGAGCAGGCATATAAAGAAGGGATCCTGAAGGCAATATATCGATAGTCGGAGGTAAAAAACATGGATATGAAAGATCACGTTGAATTCGTTGCTCTCACAAAAGAAGAAGTAGAGCAAATGATCGCCAAGGCAGCTCTTGCGGGTGCATCTGTCGCGGCTGAAACACTTGAAAAGGCACATCAAAAAGAGCAGAAAGAGCTGAAGGATCGCAGACTGCATAATACGAGACTGCTTCTCAGGAATTACAGAATGTTGAGAGAAAGCTGCTCCAAAGCAATTTATCAGAAAGAGCATTCTGAAAAATCTACAGAAGAAGTCATAGAAGATCTTATGAGCATGAGGGCAAGTGACGGGGTGATCGTGAATTCGATCAAGGAGTCTGCAGAGAGGACGGGGATTATCATATCTCATGTTGACCGAATGCTTGATGTCTTCCGGATGTATTGCGGAAAATGCGGAGAGAAGGAAAAACGCCAGTATAAGGTTATAAAATCAATGTATATCACTAAAGAGGGATCTTCTGCGGCGGAATTGGCAAAGAAATTCGGCGTCAGCAAGGTAACCATATACGATGATATCAAGACAGCGGAGGAAAGACTTTCTGCTTTGTTTTTTGGAATTAACGGACTCCGTTTTTATTGATTTTAAAGGCTTGAGGGATATTAACGGAAATCGTTAACTTAAACTTGACTTAATAACGGAAAATGAGTATGATAAGGGAGTAAAATCTTATCATAAGCCAAGAGCCACCGGGTGTCCGGTGGCTCTTTCAGTATAGTCTGGGGAGGAGGAAGAGAAAAAGAAAGATACAGGATGCTCCTTTAATACATAAAAGGAGAATTTGGAATGAAAGGGTTAGTAATTCTGGCGGTTTACGCAGCGATCATGATCACTGCCACGCTGATATTTACTAAAAAAGAAAAGAATGTAGAGCGGTTCTGCGTTGGGAATCGAAAGGAAAATTGGATAATGTCTGCTTTGAGCATAGCAGCTACATGGATCTGGGCGCCGGCACTATTTGTATCGACAGAGAAAGCGTATACAAATGGGTTTGTCGGTCTTTTTTGGTTCTTGGTGCCAAATGTGTTATGTCTGATCATTTTCATACCATTCGCAAAGCGGATACGGAAGGAAATGCCGGAGGGCATCACACTATCCGGATATATGAGGGATAAGTATCATTCTGAAGGCGTTAAGCGGGTGTATCTCTTTCAGCTTATGGGGCTTTCGGTATTATCGACCGGGGTTCAGCTTCTGGCCGGCAGCCAGGTGTTGAGCACTGCGACCGGAATATCATTTGAGCTTGTCACTGTTCTGTTGGCGGTCATCGCTTTATCGTATTCTTTGTTTTCGGGGATAAAAGCGTCCATGTTGACAGATGCAATACAGATGATCTTTATGCTGGCGGCAAGCGCAGCATTCTTGATCATGACGATAAAGTCTGGCGGAACTTCTGGAATACTGGAAGGAATACATGGAATATCCGGGAATTACACGTCATTTTGGTCGAAAGACGGGATAGAGGTGTTTCTTGCTTTCGGATTGCCAACGACAATCGGATTGCTTTCCGGGCCATTTGGAGATCAATCGTTCTGGCAGAGAGCGTTCGCAGTGAAGAGCAATCGGATCGGCCATGCCTTTTTGGTTGGGGCGATATTGTTTGGGATGGTTCCTTTTTCAATGGGGATCCTCGGGTTTGCCGGAGCTGGGATCGGATATCAGGCGAAAGATCTTGGAGTTATCAATTTTGAACTGATTCGTGAGATGTTCCCTGCGTGGGTGGTGCTTCCGTTCCTGTTCATGATCATATCGGGGCTTTTATCAACGGTAGACAGCAATTTATGCGCTGCGTCATCTCTTGTAACGGACATGTGCGGGGGGAAGGAACTCAAAAAGACGAAGACGGCCATGGTCGTCCTGCTTTTGGCGGGGATCCTGATTGCCAATATACCGGGGATGACGGTCACGCACCTGTTTCTCTTTTACGGGACACTGAGGGCATCGACGCTGTTGCCGACTGTTATGACGCTGAAGGGAGTGAGGTTTACTCCGAGAGGAATACAGTATGGAGTCGTCTCTGCTTTGGCCGTAGGGCTTCCTATTTTTGCCTACGGGACGGTTTTGAACAGTGGACCATATAAAACCCTCGGCAGCCTTACAACAGTGCTGTTAAGTGGAATTGTGGGGGTGATAGTTACAAAAGCGGAGGTGCGGCATGGAAAGAGTGCTCGGTAAAAAACAGTCAATACGGAATGAGGACTGGCTGAAAGCCGTGAAACGTATTGAAGAGTTGGTTTCAAGAGAGGAACTGGATGAAAAGGTCCGCTCGACCATTGATGAGATCCGGCATACGACCGGCGGGAAAAAAGCAGCATACGCATGGTCCGCCGGGAAAGACAGCCTTGTGCTCGGAAAAATATGCCGCAGAGCGGGAATTGTGGATTGCATGATGGGGATCTGCAACTTGGAATACCCGGCATTTATGAAATGGGTGGATAAGCACAAACCAAAAGAACTGGAGATAATAAACACAGGACAGGATTTGGAATGGCTATCCAAACACCCTTCTATGCTTTTCCCGCAGGACAGCGCAACCGCAGCGAAATGGTTCTCCATTGTGCAGCATAGGGCGCAGGCGAAGTATTACAAAGAGAATAACCTGGACGTGATACTTCTTGGGCGCCGGCGCGCAGACGGGAATTACTGCGGAAAAGGCTCCAATATATACAGTAACGGGAACGGCGTTACCAGATACAGCCCTTTGGCTTCGTGGAGCCACGAAGAAATACTTGCCTTTATCCATTATCATAAAGTCAGCATGCCGCCGATATATCGGTGGAAGAATGGCTATTTATGCGGGACCCACCCGTGGCCGGCCAGACAATGGACCGGATCAGAGGAAAATGGATGGCGAGAAGTATATGAAATTGATCAAAGCATTGTTTGTGATGCGGCGAAGTGGATTGACGGCGCCGCAAAATTCCTTAATTCGCTATAAAGCTATTTGCAGATAGCCATAATGCTCCTTCAAATACAGCATTTGGAGGAAAAGTATGAAGCAATTAACCATGAAACTGAAAGATCTGGTCCGGCCGGAGCGTAACATCAGGATCCACACGGAAAAGCAACTGGCGGAATTTGAACGAAGTGTTCGCATGTTTGGACAGATCAGACCGATCGTCGTAGATGAGAACGATATCATTCTGGCGGGGAATGGATTATATGAGACGCTTCTGCGAATGAACAGAGAAGAGGCGTTGGTCTATAAGTACGAAGATCTTACAGAAGCGCAGAAGAAAAAGCTGATGATCGCCGACAATAAGATCTTCTCCCTTGGTATCGAAAACCTTGATACGTTAAATGAGTTCCTGGAAGAATTGGAAGGAGATCTGGATATCCCGGGATTCGACGAGGATATTTTAAGGAAAATGGTCGCCGATGCGGATGAAATCACGGAAAAGATTTCGGAGTACGGAACCCTTGACGAAGAAGAAGTCCGCAAGATAAAAGAGGCAAACGAAAAGAGGGAACAGGCAGAAGCCACAGATAATGGAGCGGATCAGGAAACAGATCTTCCATTGCAGGCACCAGAGCGTCAAAGCGGGGGCGATGCGGGCGCCGGGCAGGAACCGGCGGAGACTGGGAGGTTTGTAATTTGTCCGAAGTGTGGTGAGCGCATATGGCCGTAAAAAGAAAGGAAGCCAGCATCAACGTGGTGAAGGCCGCAGAGATCCGGATCAAGAATGTGTTCCGGAATGGACTCCCGGTATTCTTTTCATTCAGCGGCGGAAAGGACAGCTTGTGCGTAGCGCAGCTTCTTATGAACCTTGCAAACCGGGGAGAAATAGACATGAAGCAGCTTACCGTCCAATTCATAGACGAAGAAGCGATTTTCCCATGCATGGAGGAGACCACAAAAGCGTGGAGAAGAAAGTTCATGATGATGGGGGCAAAGTTCGAATGGTTCTGCGTAGAGGTGAAACATTTCAACTGTTTCAACGCCTTGTCGAATGACGAAACATTTATTTGCTGGGATTCTACAAAGCAAGATGTATGGGTAAGGCGCCCGCCGAGCTTTGCGATCCGGAATCATAAATTGTTGCGGCCGAGGATTGACGCATATCAAGATTTCCTCCCACGAACATGCGTATCGGGGATTACGATGGTGGGAATCCGGACGGCAGAGTCGCTGCAGCGTTTGCAGAATATCGCCGCAATGACAAAGGCCGGAAAGACCATGACAAACAAAAAGCAGATCTTCCCGATATACGACTGGACAAATAATGATGTCTGGCTTTATCTGAAGCAAGAAAAAGTCGATATCCCGGAGATATATCTGTTTTTGTGGCAATCCGGAAGTTCAAAACCGCAGCTTAGAGTTTCGCAGTTCTTTTCCGTAGACACGGCGAGATCACTGGTAAAGATGAATGAATATTATCCGGACCTTATGGAGCGGATAATCCGAAGAGAGCCAAACGCATATCTTGCGGCGCTTTATTGGGACAGCGAGATGTTTGGACGTAGCAGCAGAAAACGTCGTGAAATGGAAGGAGATGCACCGGAAAAGGATTATAAAACCGAACTCGTGCGGATGTTTGGAAACATGGATGTATATTTCGATACGCCGCATAAGAGGCAAATTGCGGAACGGTACAGGAATTTCTTCTTGCAAGTGTCGGCGATTGCGACTCCAGAGGATTTCAAACATATTTACGAAGGTCTCATATCCGGGGATCCCAAAATGAGGACCTTCCGGGCTCTTTATCACCGGATTTATGGGAAATATATTGCAGAAGCGAAGAAAACGGAGGAAAGCAGACATGGACAATAAATTGACCGCACCGCTGG
>QWCV01004569.1_pt1 | contig 13907 bp, 10 predicted proteins | sample 1972621 | NCBI WGS metagenome assembly QWCV01 (sample SAMN09866699, study PRJNA288562) | Human gut metagenome isolate pre2_stool, whole genome shotgun sequencing... | isolation source: gut | host: Homo sapiens | place: USA: California
GCGCCGCCAGTCGATCACCTGCACACGCAGGGCGAGGGACTCCTCGCTGCACGGCACCACCGGCGCGGTCAGGTCGAGCAGCACCGCGCCGAACGAGATGTCGGGGTCCTTCGTGCCGGTGAGCCGGAGTGAGCCGTCCGCCATCAGCGAGAGCAGGACGCGACCGCCGCAGCCGCGGCGCAGCGCATGTGTGAGCACGCGCTCAAAGTCCTCCCGCTCGCCGAAATCGCGCAAGATCGCGGCCTCAAATGTATTCAAAACAGACCACCTCGCCACAAGGTATGCAAAAAGTCCATCAGACAGCACAAAAAAGCGGAAAGTCCTGTGACTTTCCGCTTTTCATTTCAATTTGGATTAACTTAGATGTGGACGACCTTCAGCTCACTCGCCTCGAAGAGACCGAGGCGCTTGCCGACGTTGACATATACCTGCGGGTCGCCGCTCGTGCAGATGACGAATTTGCCCTTTTTCTGCGGGTTGAGCGCGTTCTGCTCGGTGAGGTATGCCTTGACGGCGTTTGCCTGCTCGAGCGCGGGGTTGATGAGGTGCATTTCGGGATAGCACTCGTGGAAGTTCTCTTCCACGATGGGATAGTGCGTGCAGCCGAGGATCAGGTTTTCGACCTTTTCGCGCGCGAGAATGTTGTCGACCTGCGTACGGATCTCAGTGTTAATGTCGTGCTGGTTGAAGTCGCCGCGGTCAACGAGTGCCGCGAGCAGGGGAGAGCCCTTGCCGACGACCTTGCACTCGGGATCACCCTCATGGATGAGCTCGGCGTACTTGCCGGAGGCAACAGTGAACTCCGTCGCGATGAGGCCGACGCTCTTGAGATGCTCGCGCAGGACGTATTTGGCAGCTTCTTCCACGATGCTGACGATCTTGTAGTCGAAGCAGGGGCGCAGGCGGTCGGCCATGGTGGAGATGGTGTTGCAGGCGATGGCAGTGCACTTGACACCGTTGTCGCCGAGGAACTGGAGCATGTGGCTGCTCAACTCGAAGATCTGGTCAGAGGTCTTGTTGCCGTAGGGGCAGTTGGCACTGTCGCCAAAATAGATGATATCTTCGCCGGGGAGAATGCGCTGTAATTCGCGCACGACGGTGAGACCGCCGATGCCGCTGTCCATCACGCCGATGGGGTTGCCTGCGTTCAACATGGTTGAAAGCCTCCTTTTTTTGTCTATAAATATTGTACCACGCGCACACAAAAATGCAAGGGATAAATCATTTTTGCTGTTTGTAACAAATCTTGGGAAAAGGATTGCAATTTTGCCCTCACCTGATAAAATAGTATTTGGTGAGAGTTGGGTATTTTACAGCCCGAAACCTGCGCCGCGCGGCGGCATAATACAGAAGAAGAGGTTTGAAACGCTTATGACGATTTTCAACTTGATCACCCTCTTTGGCGGTCTGGCGCTGTTCCTGTACGGCATGCGCCTGATGGGCGACGGACTGAAAAAAGGTTCGTCCGATGCCTTCAAGCGCGCGATGGAAAAGGTGACGAACAATCCGCTCGTCGGCTTTCTGCTGGGCCTTGTGGTCACGGCGGTCATCCAGAGCTCTACGGCGACGATCGTGCTGACGTCGGGCCTTGTCGGCGCGGGCGTGATGTCGCTGCACCAGTCGATCGGCGTCATTCTGGGCGCGAATGTCGGTACGACGATCACGGGCCAGATCATTCGCCTTCTCGACGTGAACGCATCGGAGACATCGCTGCTCAATTTCTTCAAGCCCTCGACGCTCGCGCCCCTTGCGGCGATTATCGGCATCCTCTTCACCGGCCTTCTCAGCATGACCGCGGCGGTGAGCCCGCTGTCGGAATCTGAGACGTTTGCCAACATGTTCTACCAGCTCTCCGGTAAGCCGGTGCTCGGATTCCTGCTCGGCGCGGGCGTTGCGTTCCTGCTGCAGAGTTCGTCGGCGACCATCGGTATTTTGCAGGCCATTGCCACGACCGGCGCGCTGACGTTCTCGTCCGTTTACGCCATCATCATCGGCGTCAACATCGGCGACTGTGTGACGACGGCCATCGTCTGCTCCATCGGCTCGAAGGCCGATGCCAAGCGCACGGGCGTGATCCATATCCTCTTCAACATCGCCGGTTCGATCCTCGTGATCGTGGGGCTGATGCTGCTGCACTCGTTCGGTGTGCTCGATGCCCTGTGGGACGAGGCGCTTTCCTCCGGCGGCATCGCGAATGTGCACACGGTGTTCCGTCTTGTTTCGGCCATCGTGCTGCTGCCGGTGTGCGGCCAGTTTGAAAAGCTCTCGCGCAAGCTCGTCAAGGACGATGTGCGCCTTGGTGAAAATGTCGACCACGAGCTTTCGCTGCTCGATGAAAAGTTCTTCACCTCTCCCGCCATCGCGCTCTCGGGCGCGGGTGAGGCCATCACCACCATGGCGCGCCTTGCGCGCACAGGCGTGATGAGTGCGATGGGCGTGCTCGAGCAGTACGACGCCCACACGATCGAGGTCATCAACGAGAACGAGGAGCACATCGACAAGCTCGCCGACCATGTGGACAACTACCTCATCCGCCTGTCGCCGCACATGCCGAGCGGACACGGAAGCGACATGCTCAACTACTATATCCAGTGCTTCGGCGAGTTTGAGCGTATCGGCGACCACGCCGTGAACCTGACGGAAAATGCGCAGGAGTTCCTTGACCGCAGCGCGAGCCTGTCGCCCACGGCACATCAGGAGCTCATGGTGCTGCGCGAGGTGCTTGGCGAGATTTTAGAGTACACCTACAAGGCCTTTGCCGCCACGGACTACGAGGCCGCGCGCCACATCGAGCCGGTCGAGGAGGTCGTGGACGACCTTGTCGCCACGCTGCGCGCCAATCACATCCGCCGCGTGCGCGACGGGCAGTGCACGGTGTACGCGGGCCTCACGTTTCTCGATATCCTCGTCAATGTGGAGCGCATCGCTGACCAGTGCTCGAATGTCGGCGTCTTTACGCTCTCGATGTTCGATGAGCACGTCATGAACAACCACCACGACTATATTCAGGCGCTGCACCAGGGCAAAGACCCGGTCTTCAACCGCGCCTATCAGGAGACGCACGACAAGTATTTCGGCGAGCTCAAGCGCATCGAGCGCAGCAAGTGAGCCGCGCCAGATATGCGCGCCCCTGATTTAATGGAAAATAACGATCAATGCGACTTTTGTGCGCCGCGGCTTGCGTTTGCCGCGGCGCTTTGCTATAATGCAGTGCATAATAGCAGCGTGATTCTCTGCAAAGGAGCATGAAACTATGAAAGCGATTCTTGATGAAATGCTCGCAGCCCTTTCGCGCGGCGAGCGGGTGGTATTGTGCAGCATTCTGGCGTCTTCGGGCTCTGTGCCGCGCGGCGCGGGCGCGAAGATGGCTGTCTTTGAAGATGACCGCGTGCTCGGCACGATCGGCGGCGGCGCAGTGGAGCGGCTGAGCATCCAGCGCGCGCAGGACGCGCTCAAAAACGGTGGCAGCAACGAGCTCAAGTCCTACAACCTGCACCCGAGTGAAGTGGCCAGCACGGGCATGATCTGCGGCGGCGTGGTGACGGTCTACTTCCAGTTTTTCGCGCCCGAGCAGACTGCGGACGTCGCGGTGCTCAAGCGCTGGCGCGAAATGCTCGATAAAGACGTCGACCTCTGGCTGCTGTTGTCTCTTGACGGCAACGGCGTGAACGAGTTCCACATTGTCACGCGCGAGGAGATCCCGCAGGACAAGGTGGACTACTTTTCCGCCAAGGCCGTGTGGAAAGACGGTATTTATGTCGAGCCGCTGTGCCACGCGGGCAGCGTGTATATCTTCGGCGGCGGCCATGTGGGCCGCGCGCTCGTGCCGGTGCTGGCGACGGTGGGCTTCCGCGTGGTAATGTACGACAACCGCGAGGAGCTTGCGAAGAAAGAAAACTATCCCATGGCGAGCGAGGTCATCTTCGGCAGTTTTTCCGATATTTCCGGCAAGGTGGCGCTCACGGCGAACGACTATGCCGTCGTGATGACGCCGGGCCATCAGGCGGACTATGAGATCCTCTCCCAGGTGCTGGGGAGCGATGCGACCTATATCGGCTGCATCGGCAGCCGCACAAAGGTCGCCAAGACGCGTGAGCGCCTCAAGTGTGACGGCTATACCGAAGAGGACATCGCGCGCGTCCACGCGCCCATCGGCCTTCCGATTCTGGCTGAGACGCCGGAGGAGATCGCCATCAGCATCGCGGCGGAGATGATCGAGCACCGCGCGCGCCTCGCCGGACAGCGGCACTGAGGGTGCGTATATGCAGATCGCACCGCTTTTGCACGTTGGCCGCGGCGTGACGGCCATCATCGGCGGCGGCGGAAAGACGACGCTGATGGAAACGCTCGCCGGGGAGCTTTCGAAAAAGGGTAAGGTCATTATCACGACCACAACGCACATCTGCCGTCCGAAGCAGTATGAAACGCTGCTGGATGCGGACGAGGCCGCCGTTTCGGCGGCATTGGAGCGGTCGGGCATCGTCTGTGTTGCCTCGCGGGCGGAGAGCGGCAAGCTCTGCGCGCCGTGGCTCTCAATGGGCACGCTGGCGCAGCTTGCGGATTTTGTGCTTGTCGAGGCGGACGGTGCCAAGCGCCTGCCGCTCAAGGCGCACGCTTCCCATGAGCCGGTGATCCCGGAGGAGGTGCAGCGTGTCATCATGGTCATCGGCATCGACGGCGTCGGCAAAACCATCCGCGAGACCTGCCACCGCAGCGCGCTCTACGCGCAGCTCGCGGGCGTGGATGAGGAGACGGTCGTCACGCCGCAGCTTGCCGCGCGCGTCGTCAACGCCGAGGGTTACGGCGACCGCGTTTATATCAACAAGGTGGAGTCTGCCGCCGATTATGAAGCGGCGCAGGCCATGGCAAATGAATTTTCCTGCCCGGTCATCGCGGGCAGTCTGCATCAGGGGGGATACGGCGCAGGAGACATCGCGAGCGGCGCGGCCATGAGATTGTGGCGCTGCGGGATCGACGTGGTGATGACCGACCTCGCCCGCCCGACGGCCATCCGCCGCACGGTGGCGTTTTCCGATGCCATCGTCCACGGGGAAACGACGGTCGAGGGCCTGCGCGCCGTGCGCGCGGAGAATGCCGCGGAGGCGAAGAAGCTGCTGCGCGAGGGTTCGCTGCCTGTTTTGGCCGACCCTGAGTGCGCCTGCCGCGAGGAGCTCGCGCCGGACGCGCTCGTGGACGCGATTCTTGCCAAGCGCAATCTCGGCACGAAGATCGACGACGCGCCGATCGTCGTGGGCGTCGGCCCCGGCTTCACGGCGGGGGAGGACTGCCACGCGGTCGTCGAGACGATGCGCGGCCACACGCTCGGGCGCGTCATCTACTCCGGCAGCGCGCTGCCGAACACGAACATTCCCGGCCTCATCGGCGGCTTTGCGGGCGAGCGCGTGCTGCGCGCGCCGTGCGACGGCATTTTTACTGCCGTCCACCGCATCGGCGACACGGTCGAGGAGGGCGAGACCATCGGCTTTGTCGAGGGTCAGCCGATGAAGTGCACCATCAGCGGTGTGCTGCGCGGCGTGCTGGACGACGGCGTGCCCGTTAAGAAGGGGATGAAGTCCGGCGATGTCGACCCGCGCTGCAAGCCGGAATACTGCACGACGATCTCGGACAAGGCCCTCGCCGTCGGCGGGGGAGTGGTCGAAGCGGTGCTGTATTTGCGCGCGAAACAACAGGGCAGACGTTGATATGCCCTGCACTGCGCGGGAGATGTCCCATTGGCATGGGACTGCGCGGGGCAAAGGGGGCCTTCTCTCACGTGAGAGAAGGCCCCCTTTGAATCCCCCAAGAGAACGGCAGGGGCGTTTTGATCTCGCCCCTGCACCCCTAACGACCAAAAGGGAGGGGCCTTGCCCCTCCTTTTTGGATTATCCACCCCGCTGTTGCTTCTGACGGCGCGGCATTGCTGCGCTCGCCGCTTAGGGGTACTGCTTTTTTAGCCTTTTGCTGGGTCGGCACTGCTGTAGTCATTGCTGATGGGCTCATCGGAAATGATGTCGTGTGAAATGACTTGGTCTTCTGCGTCCAACAGGGCTTTTTTCAGGACTTCACGGGCAAGAATGCCTTTACCTTCGTCGTAAAGGTCGATGGCTTCGCTCATACTGCATACCATCAAGTGGTATAGCGTTTTATAAGTCGTCATCTTATCACCTCTACACAATTATAGGTCAATATCACCCTATTATCAATAGGTCAATTTGCCATAATTTTGTTGGGGTGATTAGATGACTCGTATGAAAGAACTGCGCAAAAAGAAAGGCTTCTCACAGGTTAGAATGCAGATGCTGACGGGAATTGACCAGAGCGATTATTCAAAAATCGAGACCGGCAAACGAAATATGAGCTTTGAACAGTGCCGCCGCATCGCCCTTGCCTTGGAAACCAGCATGGACTATCTCGCCGGCCTGACCGACCAGGACACCCCCTATCCCAGAACAAAGTAAAACGACCGCTGACGCGGTCGTTTTTTCTATTAGAAGCGCGGCGAGCGCAGCAATGTCGCTTCGGCACGCACTGCTGAAACGGAATTATCCAAAGTAGACGTAGTTCTTACCGGAAGTGCCATGGGGAGGATAATCCAAAAAGGAGGGGCGAGGCCCCTCCCTTTTGGTCGTTAGGGGGTGCAGGGGGCGAAATCGAAACGCCCCCAGCCTTTCTCTTGGGGGTTCCAAAGGGGGAGATTCTCTTTTGAAAGAGAATCTCCCCCTTTGCCCCGTGCAGCGCCGCTGACGCTGCCATCCTTATTGATGCTTATAAACGCGGCGGTTGTCGAGCGCGAAGACACGCTGGCTGAATTCGCCCGCTTTGAGCGGCGCGAGCACCTCGCGGTAGATCTCCATGCGGCTGTCGATCTGGTCGACGAGCGACAAAAGCTCTGCCTCCGCGCACTGGGGCAGCACCGCCGCGCCGAATTCCGGTTGGCCGTGATGCGAGAGGATCAGGTGCTCCAAAAGCGTCGCCTTTTCCTCGGGCAGGTCGAGCTCGGCGGCGATCGCCGCGACCTCCTGCGCGCCCATGACGAGGTGACCGAGCAGCTGGCCCTTCGTCGAGTAATCCGTCACAAGGCCGAGCTCGGAGAACGTGAACTCCTGCTCCTTGGCGAAGTCGTGCAGCAGCGTGCCGGTGAGAAGCAGGCTGCGATTCACGGTGTCCGCGTACTGCGCAGACAGAAAATCGGCAAGGCGCAGCATGTTGAGCGTGTGCATCAGAAGGCCGGACAAAAAGCCGTGGTGAACGCTCTTGGCGGCGGGAATGGTGCGGAACGCTGCCTCGTGGCGGCGCAGCATTTCCTCGCACACGGCACGGTAGTCTGCGTCCTCGATGGTCGAAACGAGTGCCTTGACCTCGTCATAGCCGGCCTCGCGGTCGATGGGCGCGACGCTCACGAGCTTCGAGACGTCGACGCGGTCATTGTCTTCGGCGAGGCGCAGCTTGTCGACTGTGAGCTGGGGCATGCCGCGGTAATCCGATACGCTCCCACGCACCTTGAGCACCTTGCCTACGTCGCGCTCGCCGATGGGGCCGCTGTAGTCCCAGACCTTTGCTTCAATTGTGCCGCTCGTGTCGGCGAGCACTGCGCTCAAAAACGGCTTGCCGCTGGCTGTCACCTTGGCAAAGGCAGCCTTGAGCAGATAAAAGCCTTCCACGTCCATACCGCGCTGCATCTGCGCGATGGAAAGACCAACTTCCATGATAAAAACCTCTTTCTGCCCGCGCGCAGCGGGCGAATCTTTCTTCTTTCGTAACGAACAGCATTATAGCACGCCTGCGCGGAAAGCGCACGGAAAATTTAGTGTGCAGCCTTTTCCCTCTGCGCACGCTCGAGCCAGTCCTTTCCCTCGGTGAAGCGCGCGACGAGGAACGTGACCACGTAGTCGCCAGCGGAATTGATCATCGTCGCGGGTGGGTCGACAAGGTTGCCGATCGTCACAGCGATGGGGTAGGCAATGGCCATCTGCGCGGGGAAGAAGAGCGTACAGATGATGTACTCGCCGATGTACCCGCCGCCGGGGATGCCGCTCATCGCGACCGAGCTGAACACGGCGACAAGCAGAATTTTGACGATGAGCCCCGCGCCCTCAAACGGGATGCCGAACACGCCGAAGAGGAACGCGATCTTCAGCACGCAGCTGAAGCACGAGCCGTCCATGTGCATCGTCGCGCCCAGCGGCAGGACGAGGTCGGAGATGTCACGCGGCACGCCGCTGTCTTCCGCGGCCTCTAAATTTGTCGGGATCGTCGCGACGGACGAGCAGGTGCCGAGCGCCGTGACCGCGGGGCGCAGGATGTGCCGCCGCATGACGCGCACGCCCTCCTTTCCGCCGCCGAGATAGGCATAGAGCGGAAACGCGACGAGCGCGTAGACAAAGCAGAGCGGATAGTAGACGAGCATCGCGCGGCCATAGGCCGCGGTGATCTGTGCACCGTAGGTCGCGACGAGCGAGGCGAAAAAACCGAAAAACGCGACGGGCGCGTAGTAGGAGATGAGCGAGACGACCTTCAAAAGGCAGTTCGTCATGTCCTGCAGGACTTTTGCCGTCAGGCAGTCCGCGCCGCCGCTCAAATTGACGCCAAAGCCGATGAGGATGGAGAAGACGATGAGCGGCAGCATCGCGCGGCGGGACAGCAGCGCCGCGAAATCCTCGACCGTGAAGAAGTTGACGAGCAGCTGTGCGACGCTCGCCTGTTCATCGACCGCGCCCGCCGCCGCGTCCGCCCACGGCTCGAGGACCGGGGGATAGAGGCGCATCGCAAAGAGCATGATGACTGCGGCGATAAGGCCCGTGACGATGAAGACCAAAAGCGTCGTGCCCATGATCTTCCCCGCGCGCTTCGGGCTTTTCATGCAGGCGATGGAGCTACTCAGCGAGCAGAACACGAGCGGCACGACGATGCAGAACATCAGGTTAATGAAGATCGTGCCGAGCGGGGCGAGACACGTCGCCCCCGGCCACAGCGCGCCCAGCACGCATCCGAGTACGATGGCGAGCAGCATCGCGCTCAGAAAGCCGTAGGTGCGGAAAAAGGAACGAGACATAGAATTTCCTCCCTTAAAAATTGCGTTCAACACAATATAGCGGGAGGACTTGGACGATATGCGAACTCAAAAAAGGACACATCCGTACGGATGTGTCCTTTTTTGAGTTATTCAAGCTCGAATGCGCCGGTGTAGAGTTGGTAATAGGTTCCTTTTTCCGCAATCAGCTTTTCGTGGCTGCCGCGTTCGATGATGCGGCCGTGGTCGAGGACCATGATGACATCGGAATTCTTGACGGTGGACAGGCGGTGCGCGATGACAAACACCGTGCGGCCCTCCATCAGCTGATCCATGCCGCGCTGGACGATGGACTCGGTGCGTGTGTCGATGGACGAGGTCGCCTCGTCGAGGATCATGACTGGCGGGTCGGCGACCGCCGCGCGGGCGATGGAGATGAGCTGGCGCTGACCCTGCGAGAGGTTTGCGCCGTTGTTGGCGAGCTCCGTCGCGTAGCCCTGCGGAAGGCGCGTAATGAAATCGTCCGCGCCGGCGAGCTTTGCCGCGGCGATGCACTCTTCATCCGTCGCGTTGAGTTTACCATAACGGATGTTGTCCATCACCGTGCCGGTGAAGAGGTTGACGTCCTGCAGGACGATGCCGAGCGAGCGGCGCAGGTCGGCCTTTTTGATCTTGCTGACGTCGATGCCGTCGTAGAGAATCTGGCCGTCGGCAATGTCGTAAAAGCGGTTGATGAGGTTCGTGATGGTCGTCTTGCCCGCGCCGGTCGCGCCGACAAAGGCGACCTTCTGGCCGGGCTCTGCGTAGACGGAGACGTCGTGCAGGACCTCTTTATTCGGCTCGTAGCCGAAGTCCACGTCGATGAGGCGCACGTCGCCGCGCAGCTCGCGGTAAGAGACCTTGCCGTTGTCGTTCGGGTTCTTCCACGCCCAGTGGCCGGTGTGATGGTCGCTCTCGGTGATCGTGCCGTCGGGGGCGATGTCCGCGTCGACGAGCGTGACGAAGCCGTCGTCCGTCTCGGCCTTTTCATCGATGAGGGAGAAGACGCGCTGCGCGCCTGCGCCCGCCATGACGATGGAATTGATCTGCTGGGAGAGCTGGTTGATATTGCCCGTGAACTGCTTGGTCATGTTGAGGAACGGGACGAGGATCGAGATATCCAGCGCCTTGCCGGAAAGGCTCAGGTTCGGAACGCCGATAAGCAGCAGCACGCCGCCCACGAGCGCCAGAGCCACATAGAGGAAGTTGCCGATGTTGCCGATGATGGGGCCGAGCACGCTGGCATAGGCGTGGGCGCGGTAGCTGTCTTCAAAGAGGGCGTCGTTGATCTTGTCGAACTCCTCAATGGAGCGCTGCTCGTGGCAGAAGACCTTGACGACCTTCTGGCCGGTCATCGTCTCCTGAATATAGCCCTCGGTTTTGGCGACGGCCTGCTGCTGGCGCAGGAAGAATTTGGCGCTGCCGCCGCCGACGCGCTTGGTGACGACGATCATCAGAATCACGCCGAGCACCGAAATGAGCGTCAGCCAGATGCTGAAATAGAGCATAATGCCGAACACGGCCAGCACGATCGCGCCAGACTGGATGAAGGCGGGGATGGCTTCGGACACGAGCTGGCGCAGCGTGTCGATATCGTTGGTGTAGAAGCTCATGATATCGCCGTGCTGGTGGGTGTCGAAGTAGCGGATGGGAAGATCCTGCATGCCGCCGAACATCTCCTGACGGAGCTTGTCGAGAAAGCCCTGCGTCATATAGGCCATGAGCTGCTTGTAGACCAGGATCGCGATGATCGAGAGCACATAGAGCGAGATGAGCAGCGACAGGATGGGGATGAGCTCTGCTTTGGCGGAGACCCAGTCGCGCGAGACGTACCACTTTTCGATGACCTGAATGACATTCTGCACGAAAAGCGACGGGATCGACGTGACGATGGCCGAGAACAGGATGCACGCGAACGTGACGGGCGCGAGCACAGGATAGTAGGAAAAGAGCTTTTTCACCGTGCGCTTAAGCATGGCGAGGTTCGCCGCGCCGTCGTTTGGGCGGCGGGAATTCTTGGGATCACGCTTCATCCTGCTCACCTCCGTTCGTCTGGGATTCGTAGACCTCGCGGTAAATTTCACTCGAAGCGAGGAGCTCCTCGTGCGTGCCCATGTCCGCAATATGGCCGTTGTCCATCACGAGAATGAGGTCGGCATCCTGCACGGACGCGACGCGCTGGGCAATGATGATCTTCGTCGTCTCGGGGATATAGGTGCGGAAGCCCTCGCGGATCAGCGCGTCGGTGCGCGTGTCGACCGCGGAGGTCGAGTCGTCGAGGATCAGAATCTTCGGCTTTTTGAGAAGCGCCCGGGCGATGCAGAGACGCTGCTTCTGTCCGCCGGAGACGTTCGAGCCGCCCTGCTCGATATAGGTGTCATACCCGTCGGGGAAGGAGCGGACGAATTCGTCCGCCTGCGCGAGCCTGCACGCCTCGACCATCTCGTCGTCGGTGGCGTTTTCGTTGCCCCAGCGCAGGTTATCCTTGACCGTGCCGGAAAACAGCACATTCTTTTGCAGCACGACGCTGACCGCGCCGCGCAGCGCCTCAAGGTCGTATTCGCGCACATCGCGCCCGCCGACTCTGACGCAGCCCTCGCTCACATCGTAAAGGCGCGGGATGAGCTGCACGAGGGTCGACTTGCTCGAGCCCGTACCGCCGAGGATGCCGACGGTCATGCCCGAGTCGATGTGCAGGTTGATGTCCTGCAGCGCGAATTTCTTCGCCTGTGCGGAGTACTTGAAGCTGACGTTTTCAAAGTCGATGGAGCCGTCCTTCACGTCCATCGCGGGAGATGCGGGATCGGTGAGCGCGGGCTCTTCCTCGAGTACCTCGCAGATACGGACGAAGGACTCATACGACATCGTCATCATCACGTAGATCATCGAGATCATCATCAGCGACATTAAGATCTGCATGCCGTAGGTCAGCATGGCCGAGAGCTGGCCAACGTCGATGGTCGTGCCGCCGTTCGTGATGATGATCCGCGAGCCGACAAATAGCACGAAGATCATGTTGAAGTATACGCAGAACTGCATCAGCGGCGCGTTGAGCGCGACGACGCGCTCGGCGAAGGTGAAGTCCTTGGCGATATCGTGTGAGGCCGCGGCGAACTTCTGCTTTTCATACCCTTCGCGGGCAAAGCCCTTGACCACGCGCATCGCGCGCACATTTTCCTCGACCGATTCATTGAGCTTATCGTACTTGCGGAACACCGCGCGGAATGCGGGCATTGCCTTACGTGCGATCAGAAGAAGTCCGATCACGAGCACGGGAATGATAATGAGGAATGTCGTCGCCAGCGCGCCGCCCATGATATAGGCCATGATGACGGCGAAGAGGAACATCAGCGGTGCGCGTACCGCGATGCGGATGCACATCATAAAGGACATCTGCACATTGTTGATATCGGTCGTCATGCGCGTGACGAGCGAGGCGGAGGAGAATTTGTCGATATTTTCAAACGCGAAGCTCTGCACGCGGGTGAAAACATCGTGGCGGACGTTTTTGGCAAAGCCGGCGCTCGCGCGCGAGCCGTAAAGCCCGCCGAGCGCGCCGCAGCCGAGCGACACGAGCGACATCAGGATGAGCCCAAGGCCCACGCGCACAACGCCGCTGAGCTCCGCGCCGCCCTTGATCTCATTGACGAGATTGGCGGTGAAAAACGGGATCAGCACTTCAATCGCGACCTCGCCGACCACGCACAAGAGCGTCAGGATCGTGGGCTTTTTATACTCGCGGATGCAGCCCATGAAGCGATGGATCATATTCATCGGCAGTGGCCTCCTTTCTTAGTTTGTGGGGGACAGTCGGGCAGCTTGCCCTGCGCGATCATGCGCTTGCGTTTGGCCTCAAAGGTGTCGTGGATGGTGCGAAGCGCCGTGCAGAAGGTCTCACGCTCTTCGCCTTCGAGCTGGTCGAAAAACGCACGGAACTCCGCCGCATCCTTCTCTAAAAAGCTCGCCACGTATTCGTCGGCCTTCTCAGTCGCCCGCAGGCGGATGACGCGGCGGTCGTCGGGGTCGCTCAGCCGCTCGGCAAAGCCGCCCTCGACCAGCTTGTCGACGAGCTTGCTCATCTGCTGCTTGGGCATGCGGGCAAAGTTTGCAAGCTCTGTCATCGTCATCGTGCGGTTGCTGCGGCGCATCGACTGGATGCAGTAGTACATGTCAAGGCTGACGCCGTCGTTCAGCATGCGCTTGAACGGACGGGCAAACCAGTAGTGCCACGCGGGGATCGTGTCGAGCAGCAGCTCCTGGATCTCGTTGGTCTGCATGTGGTTCTCCTTTCTTGAAAATGCTTAGATAGTCAACCTGAATTGACTATCACTTTGAATTGACAGTGCTTAGGATACAACAATTAAAAACGAATTGCAAGAGGAAAATGCACTCATTTTTCGACAAAAAAACGGTGGCCGGAAGGCTACTCCCGATAAGAAAACATCGTGAGGAAAGAGAGAACGGTATAGCTTCGGCTGTACCGTTTTCTCATTTTTCCATTGATGCCGTGACTTTTGACATTTCCAAGGCTCCGATGCCCTTGTAGTAAATATTGATCTCCTGCGTCCGGTTCTTGCCCTTCGGGTCGCTGGCCGCATGGACGATGATTTTCTCCACGAACTCATGGAGGATGCAGGGCGTGAGCTCCGGGATATCCGTGTATTCTGATTTCTTTCAGGTCATTTCCGGCTTCCTCACCAGCTTGACGGTGAACGCCTGTTCCGTGGCCCCCTCCGGCAGCAGCTTCGCCATGACCACGAGCCGCTGATTGCCGCTGTTGGCCTTGTCATACTTCCGGCAGCAGGTGGAGAGGGTCAGGACGGTATCTTCCTCGGAGAAGGTCACACCGTCAAAAACC
>QWCV01002725.1_pt1 | contig 13904 bp, 15 predicted proteins | sample 1972621 | NCBI WGS metagenome assembly QWCV01 (sample SAMN09866699, study PRJNA288562) | Human gut metagenome isolate pre2_stool, whole genome shotgun sequencing... | isolation source: gut | host: Homo sapiens | place: USA: California
CTCTCTGGAAATTACAGGAGAAAGCTGTCCGGCCCTGCTCCCGGCGCCCGTCTCCATGACCATCTGAAGTTCATTTTCAAAGTCCGGATAACCAAGACTTAATGAAATCATGAACCGGTCCGTCTGGGCCTGCGGAAGAGGCTGTGTTCCGGCAAGATCTACCGGATTCTGGGTTGCAATCACAAGAAACGGCCGCGGAACCGGTCTTGTTACTCCATCCACTGACACCTGGCGTTCTTCCATCACTTCCAGAAGCGCTGACTGGGTCTTTGGCGATGTCCGGTTAATCTCGTCTGCAAGAAGCAGGTTGCAGAAAACGCTTCCCGGCTGAAAGACAAAGGCTTCCTCTTCTCTTTTATAAAGGGAAAATCCGGTCAGATCGGAAGGAAGGACGTCCGGCGTAAACTGAACACGGCGGCATTCCATATCCATGGAGCGGGTAAAACTAAGTGCCATGGTTGTCTTTCCGATTCCCGGAATATCTTCTAAAAGGACATGCCCGTCCGCCAGAAATGCAAGGAAAATCTCGGCAGTCTCCTGCTCTTTTCCAAGGATCACCTGATTGACCTGTTGAAGGACTGCTTCCGCTTTTTTATGATAATCATTCATTGTATATCTCCTCATCCTGATAGTTTCATAATATGATTGTGTAATTCTACACCAGATTTACCTTAGCGGAAAATGTGAGAAAATTATGAGGAAATTGTAAAAGATATGCTAGAACCGGGTGCTGTACGACAAAATAAACCTTTCTTTTACATCTGTTTGACAACCGCTGAAAATCATGTTATTTTATAATCGTTAGCACTCAATAAGTATGTTGGCTAATAAGGAGGGGTTTTATGATTGTAAGACCAATGTATAATCTTGTATTGCTTCCGGATGTAAATTACTATTTCAAGAATGATTTCTTAAAAGACTGGAGTCCGGTTCAGATAGAAGCACAGGAACGAATCCTTTTCCTCGTTCTGCGGGATAATAAACCGCGGGAAGAACTGCAGCCTGAGGACTTTTATCCGGTCGGCGTTTCTGCCCAGATCGATTCGATCGAGGAAGACGGCAGTATCCATGTTCATACTCTGGAAAGGGTAGATATTTCAGAGATCGAAATTCACGACGGGTATATTGAGGCGGAGGCATGTGTCCGGGCAGAGGTAGATGATCTGCCGAAAGAAGAAAAATCCGAGCGGTTTACACGGATCCAGCGTGCGCTTCTGCAGTTTGTGCAGAAATACCAGTGGGGAATGTGGGCCAGAAGCTATATCCTTCAGTGGAACAATATGGAGGAAGCGGTCTGTACACTGACGGAATATCTGAATCTGACACCGGATGAAAAATATCAGATTCTTGCGGCAGATTCAGAAAGGGAGCGCTTTAATCGTATGGAGCAGGCCATATATGAGCTTGTGGAAGTTTCCAAAGTTTCCGAGGAAGCACAAAGCGCGCAGAAAGACGATCAGGAACAGCTGTACCGGGAGGCAGCCATCAAAAAACAGATCGGATATCTGCAGCAGGAACTGGATGAAATGCATCCGGAAAATGTGACGGATATCCAGATGTTTGAAAAGAAAATTGAAGAATCCAAAATGAACGAGACCGCCAGAAAAGAGGCGGAAAAAGTACTTGGACGAATGAAACAGGAAGGCCAGGACGGTCACGAGTACGGAATGCTGTATGATTATCTGGATTTCCTTACTTCTCTTTCCTGGGAGATGCCGGAGTCCTCACCGGTAGATCTGGATGAGGCACAGCGGATTCTGGATGAAGACCACTACGGCCTGAAAAAGGTCAAGGAGCGGATTATCCAGCAGATTGCCGTTATGTCCCTGAACAAGAAACAGTCCGGCTCGATCCTTCTGTTTACCGGTGCACCGGGAACCGGAAAGACAAGTATCGGACAGAGCATTGCCAGAGCCCTTGGACGGTCCTACGCACGAATCAGCCTGGGCGGCGTCCGGGATGAGGCGGAGATTCGCGGACACAGGCGGACCTATATCGGAGCCATGCCGGGCCGGATCATGCAGGGCATTAAGCGCAGCGGATCTTCCAATCCGGTTGTCGTACTGGATGAGGTAGATAAACTCTCCAAAGACTACAGCGGCGATCCGGCGAGCGCCCTTCTGGAGGTGCTGGATCCGGAACAGAACAATACCTTTACGGACCACTATCTCAATGTTCCGTATGATCTTTCCAATGTTCTGTTTATTTGTACGGCGAATACAACCGATACCATTCCGGAACCGCTTCTGAACAGGATGGAGGTTATCTCCTTCAGCGGATACACGGAAGTAGAAAAACTTCAGATTGCCAAACGCCACCTGATTCCAAAGGCGGAAAAAGCCATGGGGATTCCGGCGGAAAAACTGGAGATTCCGGAAGAAGTCTTAAGACAGATCATTACAGAATACACGATGGAGTCTGGTGTCCGTGGACTGAAAAAGCAGATCGATGCCATGTGCAGGGCACTGGCTGTCCGGCTTGTGAAAAATCCGGAGGAGAAGCTCTCTGTCCAGCCGGGAGATCTGCGTACACTGCTTGGAAGAAAGCAGTTGCATCATGACATGAGGCTTACCGAGGCAGATCCGGGAACTGTGACCGGCCTTGCCTGGACTGCTGCCGGTGGAGAGATCCTTTATATCGAAAGCCGTCTGATGCGGGGTGACGGTAAAGTCACCATCACAGGACAGCTGGGAGACGTGATGAAGGAGTCCATCCAGATTGCCCTGAGTCTTGTCAAAATTTATTATCCGGAAGAGACAAAGGTACTGGAGGATCACGATTTACATATTCATATTCCGGCAGGAGCGATCCCGAAAGACGGACCGTCCGCCGGCATCACACTGGTTACCGCCCTCTCCTCTCTTGTGACAGGAAAGGCAGTACCTACGGAATATGCCATGACAGGTGAAGTTTCCCTGCGTGGATATGTTCTCCCGATCGGCGGTCTGCCGGAAAAACTGATGGCGGCTCAGAGAGCCGGAATCGAGAAGGTATTCATTCCGCAGGACAATGTGGAAGATCTGGAAGATGTGGCAGAGGAAGTAAAAGAACGTCTGACCATTATCCCGGTCAGAAAAATCCGGGACGTACTGGATGTACTGATCGGCGAATAAAAAGATACGAAAAAAGACTGACGGAAATGAATTCCATCAGTCTTTTTTCTGTGCTGCGATCAGAAGCATCATCGGCCTGCGCATCTCATCTTTCATTCCGGGAAGATCAATCATCTCCTGGGGCGGCATCGGCTCCACAAGATCCAGAAGCGTAAACCCGTTTGCAAAAAGTGTCTGGAGATATGTTGTCAGTGTCCGGTGATATTTGGTTACATGCTCTCCAAGAAAGACGGCGTCCCGCTGCCCTTCATAGTAGTAATTATCTACCGGGAAATGCAGGATGTTTCCCTCTTCATCGTAGTACCAGTCCTGGCTTCCATAAGCCGTAAATACCGGATGTTCTACGGAAAAGGTAAAATATCCTCCCGGTGTCAGCCAGCGGTGAATTTTTTTTACGACCGCCTCAAAATTTTCGACATAGTGAAATGCGAGAGAACTTAACACGATGTCAAATGATCCGTCTTCCAGGTCCAGATCTTCTATAGCACTCTGACGGTAGGTAATCTCCGGACGGTTGTTTTTCTCTTTGGCGGTCTCGATCATTTTTGCGGAAATATCTGTTCCGAGTACACGGGATGCCCCGTTGGCGGCGGCATATCCACAGTGCCATCCATAGCCGCATCCCAGATCCAGGACACTGCGGTCTTTAAAATCCGGGAGAAGCTTTTTCAGTTCGCTCCACTCTCCCGCACCGTCTAATCCTTCTCTGGATCGGAGCATCTCGCTGTATTTCTTGAAAAAAAGTTCATTGTCATAAGGATTCTCTTTCATTGCCTTTTCCCAGCCTTTCCATCGTAACGATATTCTTTTTCTTATTGTGAAGGGCAATCTCACGGAATTCCTCCGGGATGTCCTCCGGCTTCATTGTCTTGTGCACGTCGCAGGTGCCAGCCTGCTTTGCTGTCTCGTAATACCAGCGCTTGTAATTCAGAATCTTCAGATTTTCCTGAATCGCCTCTATCTGAAGCCTCACGACATCCTGCTGCTCTTTGATGAGCTCCAGTCTCTGGTCGATGGTGGAGTCGCCCTCCATGCTCCAGTCTACAAACTCTTTGATCTCCTTGATCGGCATCCCGGTCTTTTTCAGGCACTCGATGATCTCAAGCCAGTCAAAATCCTCATCCTGAAACATACGGATTCCGCCGCTTGTCCGCTCTACAAACGGCAGCAGACCCTCTTTGTCGTAATAGCGCAGAGCAGACGTGGAGAGATTCATTCTCTTTGCCGCTTCTCCGATCGTATAATACATCTTTTCACCACCTTTTTTCAGTTTTTTATATTTTTCTATTGACTTAAAGTTAACTTTAAGTTGTATATTCTAAACGAAGGTTAAGTTCAAAGGAATTATACCTGTAAATACAATAGAAGTCAATCAGGAGGTAAAGCAAAATGAGTTTTCAAATGTATGTACCGACAAGAATCCTGTTCGGAGCAGGACAGTTAAATCATCTTCATGACCAGGCAATGCCTGGAACAAAAGCGCTGATTATCATTTCAAACGGAAAATCCACGATCGAAAATGGCGCACTCTCCCGTACACAGGAAGAGCTTGAGAAAGCCGGCATTCCGTTTGTTGTATTTAATAAAATCATGGCAAATCCGCTGAAATCCACAGTGATGGAAGGGGCAGCATGCGCCAGAGAAAACGGCTGTGACTTTATCGTTGCACTCGGAGGAGGCAGCGTTATGGACGCGTCCAAAGCAATCGCGGCAATGGCAACAAATGACGGGGATCTCTGGAACTATGTAGCAGGAGGAACCGGAAAAGCCTTTCCGTTGAAAGAAGAACCGCTTCCAATTATCGCAGTGACAACGACGGCCGGAACAGGAAGTGAGGTCGATCAGTATGGCGTTATTTCCAACGATGAAACAAAGGAGAAAATCGGCTTTGGAGGATACGATTCCCTCTTCCCGCGCATCGCTGTTGTAGATCCGGAGCTTATGACATCTGTTCCGCCGAAATTTACGGCATATCAGGGATTTGATGCCCTCTTCCACAGCGTGGAGTGCTACATTGCAGCACCTGCTAATCTGATCAGTGATATGTACGCACTGACTGCCATCGAAAACATCGGAGCTTATCTCGCACGCGCAGTGAAAGACGGCTCTGACCTTGAGGCCAGAGAACATGTGGCATTTGCCAATACACTGTCCGGTGTAGTCATGACTTTGAGCGCCTGCACAAGCGAACACTCAATGGAACACGCCATGAGTGCCTACCATCACGATCTGCCGCACGGTGCCGGACTGATCATGATCTCCAAGGCATATTTTACTCACTTTATCGAAAAACATGCCTGCGATGATCGTTTCGTAAGAATGGCACAGGCGCTTGGCATGAAAGATGCCAAAGAACCGATGGACTTCATCACAGCGCTTGGAAAACTCCAGGAAGACTGCCAGGTAGCGGATCTGAAAATGTCCGACTACGGTATGGAATCGTCTGAATTCCTGACACTGGCACAAAACGCACGGGAAACCATGGGCGGACTGTTCATGTGTGACCGCGTACCGCTTAGTGATGAGGAGTGCGCTGCCATTTATGAGAAATCCTATCGGTAAATCTGAAATCTGATCAATGAGAAACTAAGACAGCGTAAGAAGATCCTGGCATTATCGTCAGGATCTTCTTACGCTTCTATGATTTAGACTGTTCTGCCTGCACAAAGTCCTGTCACGCCAGTATCGCTGTTTCACCGAGGAAATAGCCGGCACCTACAAACACCAGATTCCAGATCAGAACACCAAAAAAGGAACTGACGGTGTAGGTCCAGAAATTCATCCGGATCATACCTGCCGGAATGGAAATCAAAGTGCGGGCCACCGGGAGCAGCTTACTGATAAAGACACCAATGCATCCCTTCTTCCGAAGCATCTCCATTTTTTCCCGGATGAGGGGCTCCTGCTTTGGAAATCTGCGGAAGTACCAGCCCAGCACGGTCTTTCCGCCGAGGCGCCCGATTAAATACAAAAGCCAGCTTCCTATCAGTCCGGCCAGAACGGTCAGAATCAGTACAACGCCAAAATGAATTTCTCCTTTGGATGCCCAGATACCGGAAAGAGGCATGATGACACCCGCAGGAAACCCCGGCAGATTGAGGTATTCCAGAAGAACAATCAGAAAAATAAAAAATGCTCCATATTGTAAAAAATAATCTGTCAAAATCTGAATGCTCATAGTCTATTTCCTCCTTTGCTAAGTATAGAATACCCTCTAAATCTATAGGAGACTTGCAATAGTTTCTTAAGATTTCATAAAGAATGACAGTCGCGGAGCGGTCGGATTTATGTTATACTATCAGACATAAAACAAAAAAGAGACAACTTCTGTATGCATGATGAATATAGATAGACTATGAGGAAAGGGGATGGTTTCAGATGCAGCAGGGAAGTGATTCAGGAAGACTGAAAAAGAACCTGGGACTTGCAACTGCCACTTCAACCGTTGTGGGTTGTGTGATTGGTTCCGGTGTCTTTTTTAAACCACAGGCGATTTTTACCGCAACAGGAGGTGCTCCGGGGCTTGGAATTCTGGCCTGGCTGATCACCGGTCTGATCAGTATCGCAGGCGCACTTACTTTTTCGGAAATCGCAATCCTGATTCCGGAAACCGGAGGGATCCCGACTTATATCAGCAGGATCTACGGACCAAAGCTTGGATTCCTTGCCGGATGGTCCCAGATGGTTCTTTTTTATCCGGCCATGATCTCGGCACTGGCTGTAGCCTTTGCACAGCAGGCCGCATTGTTTTTCGGAGACGCGGTGATTGTACCGCTTGCGATCCTTGTGATCTTTTTTATTGTGTTTTTGAATACACTTGGCTCCAAAATCGGAGGCGGCATCCAGATCCTCTTTACGGTGTGTAAGATGATTCCGCTGATCCTTCTGACTGTTTTTGGATTCTGGAAAGGCACCGGCAATTATCCGGTTTTTGAGCCGATGATCGGGGATGGGCTGAATCCGGCCGTCGTAATGGGACAGCTCATTGTCGCTGTATTGTTTGCATTTGAAGGATGGACATCCGTAGGCGCAATCGCCGGAGAGATGAAGAAACCTGCCAGAGATCTTCCGATTGCTATCATCGGCGGAGTTTCCATTATTACAGGAGTATATTGCATCGTCAATATTGCTTACCTTCAGGTACTTCCGGCATCGGAGCTTGCCACCCTTTCAGCGCCTGCATCCGCGGTGGCCATTGCGCTGTTCGGGGATATGGGCGGACGTATTGTATCGGTTGGAATCATGATTTCGGTATTCGGAGCGTGCAACGGATTTATCTTTTCCGGATCCCGTGTTGCTTATTTTCTGGCTGACAAGGGAAGCCTTCCGGGAAGCAGACGTCTTGCACGGCTGAATAAAAACCAGGTTCCGCCAAACAGTCTGATTCTGGTCGGAACGATTGCTGCCGTGCTTGCACTGACAGGACAGTTTAATCTTCTGACAGATCTGGCCGTCTTTTCCAGCTGGACTTTCTATACACTGACTTTTATCGGTGTGATGAAATACCGGAAAGACCGTCCGGATCTGCACCGTACCTACCGGGTACCAGGTTATCCGGTCGTTCCGCTGATCGCTATTGCAGGCGGTATCTATATTATTATTAACCAGCTGTTCCTCTCCGGTATGCGTGCATGGCTCATGTCCGTATTCAGCATTTTGCTGACACTGGTAGGTTTACCGGTATACTATGCGGTACAACGCGGGAAAAGGAAGAAAAGCATAGGATAACAAACAGGCCTTCTGTACCGGGTATGTGGTACAGAAGGCCATAAATGGGAAACGTCCTACTTATATTCGGTGTCATAATAGGTAATGATCAGGGACTGCCCTGGAATCAAACCACTGGACTTCATGTGATTGAGCTTTCGGATCTCACTGACGTACTCACGGTCAGAAGAGACCGAAGGCTCATTGTATTCTTCGGCCAGACTGTGAAGTGTATCTCCCGCCTTCACCTCAATATTTTTATAATATTTGAAATAAGACGGATCTTCCTCACGGCTTCCTCTGGCACTTGATAAAAAGCTTCCAAGTGTAAATGATGTAACTGCCACAAGTAAAAGAAGTAAGATAAAAAGAAATCTTCTCTTACGTGCGGCACGCTTCCTTTTCGCGTGCTGCTTTCTCGGGGCTGCGCTTCTGGCTGTTCTTGTATGAATCGTAGCTGTAGTTCCCTGCATAGTCTCAATCCTCCTCTATCGATCCCTGTCAGGTCTTCTCTTTTGAAAAAAGTGTATCCGGTTTCTAAAAAACTATTCACCGTTCAATGGCGAACATTTGTTCTTTCTGTAATTAAGTATAACGTCCAAACATATGTTTGTCAATCACTTTTTCAAAAGAAGACGGAATGAAGAGATCTTTACAGGTATTGAGTTTTTTCGGTCCCTTATAACACACAATGACACATGATGAAAACTTCATTCAGCTGTTCGCTACAGTGGCCAGATTTGTATTAGTTTCACGCAAAACCCAGTCGAATAATGCCTGCTGTTCTGTATCGTTGAAATGAAATTCATGTATGATGACCGGACATTCTTAGTGATGCTATCAGAGCAAGTTCCTTGAAAAGGCTGTGATGGCACAGAAAAACACGGGACCGCTTTGATCCCGTGTTATAAAATAGTCTTATTATTCATTATCCAACTGTTTTTTTCTCTCATGTACGATCTCTTCAAGCCTTGTAATAAGGTCCGGTTCTTCGATCTGATCGATATAGTGCGCAAACAAGGATGGGTTATGCAGAATTTTATTTAAATCCGTTTCGATGGAATTTGTATAATCTTCCTTAGAAATAAGAGTTCGATATCTCCTTGATAATACTGTCCCGCTGTAAACAATATCCGCTACTTCAATATAATTCTTTTTAACAAGGCTTCTGAGGGCAGCCTGCACAGTATTGACATTCAGATCTTCTCTTGCTTTTACAATTTCGGATGCAATCATAGGTTCACCGGATTCCCACAATACATCCATCACTTCAAGTTGTCTTTTCTTCAATTCGCCCAACCTTATCACTCCTTACATAAATTAATCTATATTAACATCGTAGCATATTTGTGAGAGATTTCAAACAAATTTTTTTAGAAATAATGTAAAAATTTTGTGAGAATTTTGATTTATTCGCATAGTTTTGGCGATCTGACGAATTTTTCTTTCATTCTGTGACACAAAACGAAAAATGGTATTGTCAGCACGAGCATGATGATGGATGCAACAGCAACATCCGACCAGGAAATAATGCTTCCTGAAGCCTGCGATACTTCCGTTGAATTTGCAAATAAGGAGCCCATTCCATTGTTAAAAAAATGCATGGTGACAGGAAGCCAGATGCTGTTTAGTTTCATATAAAAATATCCCATCACAAAACTAAGACAGATACAGAATACAATCCGATAAACCATCTCCTGTGCTGGTGTTTCCGGTGAATAGTAATAGAGCGTAAGCGGAAGATGCCAGACCGCCCAGATCACACCAACAAGGACCAGCCCCTTACAGATTCCGTATCTTTTTTGTAAAAGCGGCTGCAGGAAATACCTCCATCCGTACTCTTCTCCCCAAAAACACATGAAATTTAAAAAGAACCCTGGTATTAATAAGAATAATTTTACTAAAAATACAGCTGCAATTGATGGGGCACTGTGGATCATCTGAGACAGATCAGAGAAAGTGAGTTCCCCGATGAGAAACAGATAAGCGATACTGACTACCCAATACATGATCCGAAAACCAAAAAACAGTATCACATATTTTATAAAAGTTCGTATATTTTTATTGCCCAGGCCAAATCCGCATGCTTTTCTCATTGGACTGTCCATCAAAAAAATCCAGAGAAACATCAGTAATGATCCGATCGTTCCAGCATAAAATATTACCTCAGTAAAAAATGAACTGCCGGATAAGGTGTAAAGTACAAGGGCGAGGATACTGACAACTCCAGCGATCAGATAAGTCCAGTAAATGCGTTCATTTTCTGAAAAAGGTCTTTGCGTGTGAAAAATACTGCAATGATCACTCCCATCGCAGGATACAGCATCTGTACACCGGCATAAATGCTAACGGGTTGATTGTTTCGGAAAGCTGCTCTCACCAGAAAGCCCATCAACAAAGTGATACCAAATACTGTTCCCAAATAAATGATCAGTCCTTTTTTCTCATTCTTTTTTAACATAACGTTCCCTCCATTCTACCTTGTATAATAAGGTTCTTGTCTACATTATATAACAAGGTAGATAGAAGTCAAGATATTTATTCACTTATTTTTTTACAAAAAAGAATCAGATCGAACATATTTTCTAAACATTTGTTTGCCTTTTATACCTTGCTGTGATAAAATAGAAAAAAAGTATGTAGTCTGACAGAGACATTAAAAGCAGGAGGACATTCCATGGGTAACGGAAATATTACAGAAAAGCAATCCGAGATTCTTGAATATATAAAAGCACAGATTTTAGAAAGAGGATTTCCGCCGGCAGTGCGTGAAATCTGCGAAGCAGTACATTTGAAATCTACTTCTTCTGTCCACTCTCATCTTGAGACGCTGGAGAAGAACGGGTACATCCGGAGAGACCCGACGAAGCCGCGTGCGATCGAGATTCTGGACGAGTCGTTTAATCTGACACGCCGCGAGATGGCACAGGTGCCGATTATCGGACGTGTAGCTGCAGGAGAGCCGCTTCTGGCAGAGCAGAATATTGAAGACTATTTCCCGATTCCGGTAGAGCGCCTTCCAAACAATCAGACATTTCTCCTTCGTGTGCGCGGTGACAGTATGGTGAATGTCGGAATTCTTGACGGGGATTATATTTTAGTTGAGCAGAGACCGACTGCGGAAAATGGCGAGATTGTCGTTGCCCTTGTAGAGGACGGGGCTACAGTGAAACGGTTTTTCAAAGAGGACGGACACTACCGGCTTCAGCCGGAGAATGACGCCATGGATCCGATCATTGTTGATGAAGTTACGATTCTCGGAAAGATGATCGGCCTGCTGAGATTTATGAGATAAGGATATGATATTACAAAAGGCTGCGAGCACCTGAGGTTCGCAGCCTTTTCTTCATCTCCTGTCAGGATTTACTTTTCCAGATCTTCCATGGAGATCGTCTTTCCATCTTTCCAGATACGTTCCAGATCGTAGAAAAGACGGTTTTCTTTATCAAATACATGGACGATAATATCTCCGAAATCGAGCAGCACCCAGTTCCCAAGGCCATAGCCTTCCCGCTGTTTTACGGTATATCCTTCTTTTGCAAGCTCTTCCTCAACGTTATCTACAAGAGCCTGTACCTGACTGTTGCTGTTTCCGTTTGCAATGATGAAATAATCGGCCAGTACACTGATTTCCGAGATATCAATGACCCGGATATCTTCGCCTTTTTTGCTGTCCAGCGCACGGCAGGCAGCGGCTGCCATCTTTTTTGATGTTTCTAATGCGTTGCTCATCCATCTTCCTCCTGTTTTTGATTATTTGTTCAGATAGGTTTTATAGTATAAATATGTCTTCTCTGTCATAGGGTCAATGGCCAGATTGCGGGTGTGAAGGTAGGCAAGGGAATCCTTCAGAATCAGATAAAGGCAGGCATCAATGTCCTGAAAAGCCAGCTTTCTGACTTCCGGAAGATTCGGTGCCTCTTTTCTTCCCGGCTCGATATAGTCCGCTATATAAAGAATCTTATCCAGCATGGTCATCTTTGGCTTTCCGGTCGTATGGCAGATGATCGCATCCAGAATCCGCTGATCCCGGACATGATATTTCGTTGCTGCCAGATAGGCGCCAAGCTTTGCGTGAAGCAGACTTGGATTCTGACGCTCGCTTTCTGAAATCGATAAGTGGTATTTCTCACAGAGCCGGATTTTCTTTTTGGACGGGATGCATTTGGCACAGTCGTGAAGGAGCCCTGCGATCATAGCCTCGTTAATGTCTTCATTGTAACGCATGGCCAGGGATGCACACAGATACATCACGCCAAGCGTGTGCTCATATCTGTCCTGATCCAGATATTTTTTCACTTTTTTACGCATCTTATGGATTGCATTGCTCATCTTCTATTCCTCCCTGTATAGACGATGGTCAGAAATATAGGAAGCTACATCAGACGGAACAAGCCGGCTGATGTCCTTTCCCTCTTCTACCATCTCACGGATTTCACTGGATGACACTTCAAATACCGGAGAATGGGAAAACAGAATCGTCGTTTCGTATGTGTTTTCCAGATGCCGGATCTGAGCCTCCATGGCTGCATCTGTCTCACTTAAATCGCGCTTTGCGGCAATAATGGAACAGGAATGTAAAAACCGGTCCGGATGCCGCCATGTTTCCATCTGAAAAAGGGAATCTGCCCCTACAATATAGAAGAACTCCCTCTCCGGGAAAGCGTCTTTGAAATATTCCATTGTTTCATAGGAATAGGAAACCGTATCCTTTTCCACTTCATAAGGCTGAAGGGAAAAATGCGGCTTCCCGCTGATTGCAAGCTTTACCATTTCCAGACGGTCTTCCATCCCTGCGCCGGTCTTTTCCGGCTGCTTATGCGGGGGATTACCATTTGGCATAAACCAGATTTCGTCAAGACCGAACTCTTCCATCACATGTCCGGCAAGAATCAGATGTCCGTTATGAATAGGATTAAAGGTCCCTCCCATGATTCCTGTCTTCATCTGGCTACCTCGGAAGTTCGATTTTCTTTTTCTCTTTTTTGCCCTCTTTGTAAAGGACGATCTTTTTGCCGATGACCTGCACTACCTGAGAGTGAGTGCGCTCAGCAAGCATCTCCGCGATTTCACGCGGATCATCTGCACAGTTTTTCAGAACATTGATCTTGATCAGTTCTCTTGCTTCCAGTGCTTCCTGTACAGCACCTGTCAGTTCCGGCGTCATGCTGAATTTTCCGATCTGAAGAATCGGATCCATAGTCATGGCAAGACTTTTCAAATATGCTCTCTGCTTTGACGTCATGTGTATATTCCTTTCTATTCTCTGCTTAATTTCTATTTAAAATACTCAAAACTCAGTCCGTACATCCGGATTGTGTCGCCTTCCTCAACACCAAGCTCTTCCAGTTTTTCCAGAATACCGGTTTCCTTGAGGAAGTTCTGGAAGAAACGGAATCCTTTCTCGGAATCAAGGTTGGTATATCCAAGCATCTTTTCGATCTTCGGTCCTTCTACTACAAAGACGCCGTCTTCTTCCTTTTCTACTGTGTACGGGAGATCCGCAACTAAAAGCTCGTCCTCCGGGAAGAACTCCTGCGCAAAGGTGATCGGTTTGGAATCCAGTTTTTTCAGTTCGTTATTCACATACCATAACAGATCCTGGATTCCCTCTCCTGTCACGCCGGAGATGGCAAACACCTTATATCCTTTTGGCTCGAACTCTGCCCGGATCCGCTCTACCGGATCTTCGTCGCCTTCGAAGATCAGATCGGTCTTATTTGCCGCAATGACCTGAGGGCGTTCGGAAAGTTCTTTATTATATTTTTCAAGTTCACCGTTGATTTTGTAGATATCCTCGATCGGGTCTCTGCCTTCACTTCCGGCAGCATCCACCACATGAATCATCATCTTTGTACGTTCGATATGGCGGAGGAACTCGTGTCCCAGTCCTGCTCCAAGTGAGGCACCTTCGATCAGTCCCGGAATATCCGCCAGGACAAATCCCTCTCCGTCTGCCAGATCTACAACACCCAGGTTTGGCGCCAGTGTCGTAAAGTGATAGTTCGCGATCTTCGGGTTCGCATTCGTTACTCTGGACAGGAACGTGGATTTTCCGACATTCGGGAAACCGAGAAGTCCTAC
>QWCV01002728.1_pt1 | contig 13875 bp, 8 predicted proteins | sample 1972621 | NCBI WGS metagenome assembly QWCV01 (sample SAMN09866699, study PRJNA288562) | Human gut metagenome isolate pre2_stool, whole genome shotgun sequencing... | isolation source: gut | host: Homo sapiens | place: USA: California
GTATGGTAAGGGATATTCCCCTAACTATGCCAATCCGGATCTGATAGAGGCACATGGCAAGGTATTGCAGAAGATTGCAGAGGCATTTGAGGAAGTAAGACCGGGATTTTTAAGCTATGTACAGCTTGGCAGTCTGGGGCACTGGGGCGAGTGGCATGTGAAATCTGGTGAAGGCATTGTTCCCATTCCAGAGGAATCTGTCTGTATGCAGTATGTAGACCAGTATGTAGAGGCTTTTCCGGATGTACAGCTTATGATGCGAAGACCTTTCCTTGGAGTAAAGGAATATGGCCTGGGTGTCTATAATGATATGACAGGAGAAGCAGAGGATACCAATGAATGGCTGGAATGGTTAAATGATGGAGGCGTATATACAGAGCCTGCCAAGGCGCATACCTTATATGCCATACCGGATTTCTACAAAAAGGCAGCAGTAGGTGGAGAGTTTACCAGTGCAAGAAGCTGGGAAGAACTGCTGGTAACAGATATGGATACGACCAAAAGCCTGGTCCGTCAGTCTCATATGAGCTTCATAGGACCTAAGGTTCCCCATGCATTAGAAGCGCCACAGTACCAGCAGGAAGCAGCAGTCATCCGGGAATTGCTTGGATATAAGCTTGGTATCAGTAAGGCAGCTGTGAAGAGAAACAGATTATCGGGTATATGGGATATAGCCGTTACGTGGAATAATCAGGGAATCGCACCCATGTATGAGGATTGGGCTGTGTACCTGTACTTCTATGATGAAGAGGGCAGATTCATGGAGAAACACCTGCTGGATATGAATCTTTCAGATATAATGCCCGATATGAACCTGAAAGTACAGTGGAGTGGCCAACTGTCTGATGATGTGGCGAAGATCCGTGTAGGAATCGAAGATCCAATGACAGGGGAAGCTGCGGTAACATTGAATAATGAGGGACAGGATAAGTATGTGACGATCTATTCCTCAAATGATTAATGACATATATAATTTATACAGTGGTAATCAGTTAAATATCTGTTATAATGAATAAGTATTGGATAAAAGAAAGAAGGATACAGGCATGCGGATTCATATAGAACAGACACAGCCACTGAAAATAAATACAAGTATGTGTGGCAAGGATAAAGAGGGAAACACGTACGGAGTCAATAACCGTTATTTAACGAAGAATGGCAGGGCGATGCTGCCTGTTATGGGAGAATTTCATTTCTCCAGATGGATGCCTGCGGAGTGGGAAGAAGCGATTCTGAAAATGAAGGCAGGCGGGGTAGATATTCTGGCTACTTATGTATTCTGGAATCACCATGAAGAACACAAGGGAGAATGGGATTTTGGTGGAAGCAGGGATATCAGGACGTTTTTGGAGCTTTGTAAGAAGCTGGATATGCCGGTATGGCTGCGTATCGGACCCTGGGCACATGGTGAGGCGAGAAACGGCGGTTTCTCGGACTGGCTGGTAGCAGAGCTTGGACATAATGGTCTGGGCTATATAGGGGGAGCATCAAGGGAACATGAGACAAGAACAAATGATGCCCTGTATATGCAGTATGTAGAGCAGTTCTGGACAAGGCTTGCACAGGAGATTAAAGGTGAAATGTGCAAGGATGGAGGTCCTATTATTGGCATTCAGCTGGAGAACGAATATTGCCATGCAGGAGGACCTTCTGATAAAAGCCGTGGTGTAGAGCATATGAAGAGTCTCAAGAGGCTTGCTTTGAAGCTTGGATATGAAGTGCCATATTATACAGCAACTGGCTGGGGCGGTGCGATTGTTCTGGAGGGAGAGACTCTGCCTGTACTGGGTGGATATGTGGATGCACCCTGGGCAGGGCATACCCATGAGATGCCGGCGTGTGAAAACTTTCTGATGATGCCATTCAGACAGGATGAGAACATTGGAGCGGATCTTGCAATTGATCAGGGCGCGGACTGTACATTCTCCAAGGAAGACAATCCCTATCTTACAGCAGAGCTGGGTGGAGGACTTCAGGTGACAGCACTTAGAAGAACCTATCCATATCCTGAGGATATCCAGGCACAGGCATGGTGTATGCTGGGGGCAGGAGCAAATTTGCTGGGATATTACATGTATCATGGGGGTGTGAATCCTGATGGAAAAGACACCACATTACAGGAAGCCAGAGAGACTGGATATTTCAATGATCTTCCGGTAAAGAGTTATGATTTCCAGACATGCATTCGTGAATCGGGACAGATTCATGACAGCTATCACAAGCTGAAAATGCTGCATTTGATGATTCATGCCTTTGAAGGAGAACTGGCATCGGCAGTAGCCTTTTTCCCAGAGGAGCAGCCACAGGATGCAGAAGATATGACAACGCCGAGAGTAAGTGTGCGTTATTGTGAGGAGACTAAGGGTGGATTTCTCTTTATTAACAATCATCAGAGACTGCGCCATATGCAGCCAATCCAGGGGCTGGATGTAGAGATTACAGGAATTGGTCAGGAGCCGCTTGTACTGCATGATCTGTGCTGCGAGGCGGATCAGTGTGCCGTAATTCCTTTTGGCTTGCAGATGGGAGAGAGCAGACTGGCAAGCACCAATGCATCACTTCTCACCAGAATCGGCAGCAGATATTTCTTTTATAATAATGATAATGGTCAGAAGCCGTATTTTGACTATGAGGGCAAGCCTTATGACAATATTGTAGTTCTGAGCAGGGAAGATGCAGAGCATGCTTATGTATTTGGCAATAGACTGTATATTACGGAACATCCTTTGTACGAACAGGATGGTGTATTATATCTGATAGCCGGTGAGGAAGAGGAGCGTGTGAGAATCTATGAAGAGGCAGGAGAGCCTGCGGATATGTATGTCCTGCCACCAGAGATTATGACACGGGCGTCAGTTGCAACCAGGGAGACATCACAGATACAGCCTCCTGCATATGCAATACAGAGTATACTGGAGCAGGAAAAGGCACATAATGTCTGCAAAGTCTATGAATTACAGCTTACTTATGATAAAGTACGGGATGAATATGCAGATGATACTTCAGAAGATTATTTGCAGGATGTATATCTGACAATGAATTATGGCGGCAACAGGGCGCAGCTGTATCAGGATGGTAAATTGTTGACAGACTGGTTTTCTAATGGTGAGGACTGGACTGTGGCATTGAAGCGTTACGGATATCCTAAGAATCTGACACTGGTTGTTTATCCATATGAAGAAGAGGTATACTATGATCTGCAGCCAAGGAAAGGCTGTGAACTGCATGTGGCATCAGCCCATGCGGTATATAAATTGGAAGTATAGAAACGAGGTTTAAGATGAGCGATACATTACAGAATTTAAAAGAGTATATCACAAAGATGAATCAGTATGAACATGTAGTTACGTTACTGAATTGGGATATGGAGACCGTGATGCCTAAGCTCGGATTTGAAGGGCATGCACAGGCTATGACATATTTTTCAACAGAAATGTTTAAGCTTTCCACAGCAAAAGAACTGGGCGATATGCTGGAAGAGTTATCCAGACCGGAAGAGTTTGATAAGCTGGATGATATGTGGCAGTTTATTGTGAAGAGAATGAAACGTGATTATGATGAGAATCAGAGAATCCCGGCAGATTTCTATGAAGAATTTGTTCAGGAGAAATCTGAGTCAGGTAATGCCTGGAAAGAAGCAAAGAGAGCTTCTGATTTCTCTATTTTTGCACCGCATTTACAGAAGATCATTGAAATGACAAAGAAGATGGCAGGATATACGAATCCCGGAGAAGAAGTATATGATGTACTTCTGAATCAGTTCGAGGAAGGTATGGACTCCGCTACAATTGATAAGCTTTTTGATGACTTGAAGCGGGAGCTGGTGCCTTTTGTACAGAAGGTACTGGCAGCAAAGCAGCCGGATGACTCCAGATTTGCAGGTAAATATAAAGTAGAAGAGCAGAAGAAGGTACAGAAGCTTCTTCTGGATTATATAGGCTTCAACTGGGAAGCGGGTACTGTAGGGGAGACAGAGCATCCATTTACGCTTAATTTTTCATCCAGAGATGTACGTGTAACGAACCATTATTATGAGAATGATGCGCTCAGTTCCATGTATTCAGCGATTCATGAGGGTGGACATGCAATCTTTGAGCAGAACGTGAATCCTGCCTATGATGGTACGATAGCAGGAAGCTGCCGCTATTGTGGTATTCATGAGAGCCAGTCAAGATTCTATGAGAATGTACTGGGGAGAAATAAGAATTTCTGGGTACCGATTTATGAGAAGCTTGGCGCATTGCTTCCCAAGTTCAAGGAAATCAGCCTGGATGAGTTCTATCATGAGATTAATCATGTCAGAAACAGTCTGATCCGTACAGAAGCAGATGAGCTTACTTACTGTTTCCATATCATTATCCGTTATGAGCTGGAGAAGGCAATCTTCCGTGATGGCGTGTCTGTAGAGGAACTGCCGAAGCTTTGGAATGAGAAAATGCAGGAATACCTGCAGATTACACCTGCAAATGATGCAGAAGGTATTTTACAGGATATGCACTGGTCAGATGGATCTTTTGGATATTTCCCATCTTACCTTCTTGGCAATATCTATGATGGTATGTATCTGGAAGAAATCACCAAAGAGATCGGTGATGTAGACACCATCCTGCATGAGGGCAGAATTGGTGAGATTACCAAATGGCTCAATGAGAAGATTCACCAGTATGGAAGCACCCGCTTACCGAAAGAAGTCATAGAGAAGGTATGCGGTAAGGAAGTCAGCGCACAGCCGATTATTGATTATTTCAAGAAGAAATATACGGAAGTATATAATTTGTGATACCACATGAGCTTGCTCATAAGTGGTTGAAAGCCCTTGGAATACGCTCGATATGAGTATAAAAAGGCACGATATATCTGTAAAGTGGATATATCGTGCCTTTTTCGGGGAAAAGGGGAGAAATTATGCCTCTGTATAGGAGTCTACCGTAATTGTGTAATTGCTTGTGCCGTCTACGAGTACATTACCATTTGTATCTTTAATCGTAACTGTCTTGCCGTCAGCATCTTCGATCAGTCCATGATTGGTCAGACTGCTAAGCGTGCTGTCACCGGTTACAATCCATGCAGATGTCTTGTCAATAGTGAGGTTAGCATATCCATTGCCACCATTGCCGGCATTGCTTTCATCCTGAACGAAAGCACCAATCAGTGTACTTCCATTTACCATGTCGAAGTCAAGGTCACTGATGCTGTCCCAGATTACATCACCTGTCATATCCTGATTATCTGCTGTGAATATACAGTCAGCACCGTTGGCACCGCTTTGTCCCCAGCCTCTTGCATTGGAATTACCTGTGCATTTCAGGAAGAAATCATTGCTGTCAGAATAGGTAATATCTACATCAGACAGATAGAAAGTACTTTCTGTATTGGTTGTATAGAACAGACCGCCATTTTTGGAAGTGAGGGAGCCGCCTGTCATACTGAAAGTACTGTTACCTACTTCGGAGTCACCAGACATGCTCTGGTAGAGGATAACAGTCCAGGTACAGTCATTCTGTTCATTTTCCGGCATATCACCAGTCAGATCACAGTCTGTAAGCTTCAGAGAATTAAGACCCTCAATACATACTGCTTCTGAACCGGTAGCTGTCAGTGTAGCATTCTGAATATCAATATCTGCAGTACAGTATACAGCAGGTGAGCCTGAGCCATTAGAAGTATAACTGCCACCATTTACAGTCATTGTTCCGCCACCTCTGTCAGAACGGATTGCAGCAGCAGAGCCACCATTGGTCTCTACAGTCAGATTTGTAGCGTGCAGAGTACCACCGCCTGCTACGTGAATACCGCCAGAAGTATCCTGCGTTGTATTGATCGTTGTATCAGATACATTGGCTACGCCATCTCCATAAGCGAATATACCTGCGCCGCCGGAAGCATTGGTTGTAATCGTACTGTTGGAAATATTAACAGTTCCGTCAGTAGCAAGAACGGCGGCACCTACTCCGTAGAAACTGGAGGAATCCCCGCCTGTGCTGTCTGATGAAGTTCTGTCAATTGTTACATTGTCGAGGGATACATTAGCCTGATTTGTTACCAGGATGGCATTCTCATCTGTACCTGTAGAGGAGATGCTTTCATTGGAGATAGAGGTATCTTCGCTGTATGTGTTCACTGCTTCATAAGAGGAAGGGGCGGATTGACCGCCTCCCATACCTCCGCCCATAGCTGAAAGAGTAGTGATTGTTACAGAGATTGCATTACCATCTGCATCTGTTGCAACAGTTACTGTAGTACCTTCAGTTAAGGAATCTATAGTGATCGCAGAGCCTGATTCATCATAGAAGAGTGTGTTGTCTGTCAAAGTGATTGTTACAGACTCAGCGTTATTATCAGGCGCTTGTGGGGCACCGTTACCATCGGGGGCTTCACCGCTTGGTTTTTCGCCGCCGCCATTGCCATCAGGAGCTGCGCCGCCCGGCATGTTCATAACAGCAAGTGTAATGGATGTTTCATCTATACTTTCAATCCGTCCTGTAACGGAATCATTTTCTTCCTCAGAGGCAGATTCACTCTGAGTTGCTTCAGTAGAGGCGTTTGCCTGTGAATCTGAAATCACTTCTTCTTTTGTTTCTGTTGTATTGGTGTTACTGCCACAGCCTGTCAGCAGTACACAGCCAATCAGCAGGGCATAAACAAATTGCTTCATTCTTTTCATATTGATGTCTCCTTATTATGTTTGGTTCACATATGTGTTGTTTGATTTTATGAGCTTAGTATAGTTGGAAAATGTGATGGAAATTTGTGCTATATGTGTAAGTTCTGTGAAAAACGACATGAAGAATGGAATTGACAAGAAGCATGAAAAAGTAGAAAATAGTAACGATAACAAGTACGAAAGGTGTGTTAGAGGATATGAGTGAAATAACAAGAGAACAGATGGAGAAGTTGGAGAATTTACGTGAATATCTGAGTGGATTGCATTCTGTAGCAGTTGCCTTTTCCAGTGGAGTAGATTCTACTTTCCTATTAAAAGTAGCCCATGATACGTTGGGAGATAAAGCAATTGCAGTAACTGCACAGTCATGTTCTTTTCCAAAGAGAGAATTAAATGAAGCAATTGATTTCTGTAAAAAGGAAGGCATTGCTCATTTCATCTGTGAATCAGAAGAATTAAATATAGATGGATTTGCTCAGAATCCAAAGAATCGTTGTTATCTGTGTAAGAAGGAATTATTTGAGAAAATCCGTGCCATTGCAGAGGAAAATCATATTGAGAATATCATAGAAGGTTCTAATCTGGATGATAATGGAGATTATCGTCCAGGCTTACAGGCTGTAGCAGAGCTTGAGATTAAGAGTCCGCTGCGTACATGTCAGTTTACCAAGGCAGATATCCGTGCTGCTTCCAGATATCTGGATCTGCCGACCTGGGAGAAGCAGTCCTTTGCCTGTCTTTCTTCCCGTTTTGTATATGGAGAGACTATTACAGAAGAGAAGCTTGGCATGGTAGATAAGGCAGAACAGCTGTTATTAGACATGGGCTTTCATCAGGTCAGAGTCAGAATCCACGGCATGATGGCAAGAATTGAGATTGAACCATCTGAATTTTCCAAGCTGATGGAAGAAGAGAATCGTAAGTTTATAGCTGAGAAGTTCAAAGAATATGGATTTACCTATGTGACACTGGATCTTCTGGGCTATCGGATGGGAAGCATGAACGAGACGCTTGGTCTGAATAAGGAGACAAAATAATGGAATTATATAAGGGTAGACCGGAGAATATACAGGGCAGATTGGACAAAGAGATTAGAGTATATGATCTGCTGGATTCACTGGGTATAGAATATGAAAGGACAGACCATGAAAGGACAGATACCATGGAAGCATGTAATGAGATTGATGCAATCTTACAGGTTACGATATGCAAGAATCTTTTCCTGTGTAACCGGCAAAAGACAAACTTCTATCTGCTTATGATGCCAGGGGATAAACCATTCAAGACAAAGGAGCTGTCCAGCCAGATCAACAGTGCAAGACTGTCTTTTGCATCACCGGAAGATATGGAGAGACTGCTGGATATTACACCGGGTTCAGTAAGTATTATGGGACTTATGAATGATAAAGAGAATGCAGTGCAGCTGCTGGTAGATGAGGATGTATTGCAGGGAGAATATCTCGGATGTCATCCATGCATTAATACATCCAGCCTGAAGATGCGGACGAAGGATGTATTTGAACGGTTTCTTCCGGCAGTACACCATGACATGATAACAGTTCATTTAACGGGAGAATAATGTTTCACAGTTGGCTGGAAAGGGAAGGTAAGCAGTAAATGAGAGCAGCAGATGCAAAAATCAAATATATTGGTCGTACGATCGCGGATGATAATGGCACGATATGGTGTGCTTTATCAGGAAGCGGAGTAGAGTTCACGTACAGAGGAGCTTCTCTGGATGTGGTATTGGCAGGGGATGACCTGACGAAGCTGGAAACGCAGCAATACGAGAAGATTAAGACTCAGCAGGATGTCGATTATGCAAAAATCGCTGTATATGTGAATAATGAACGTATCATAGATGAGCGGCTTGAAGTTCCGCAGAAAACGTACTGTGTTTGGAGAAGTGACAAGCCACAGGAGATTACGGTTCGTATTGTGAAACTGTCAGAAGCTCCGCATTCCATTGTCGGAATACAGGAATTTGTAATGGCTGATACAGATGTTATCAGTCCGACACCGGACAAGCCGTTAAAGCTTGAGTTTATTGGAGATTCCATTACCTGCGGATATGGCGTGGATGATAATGATCCGGAGCATCATTTCTCTACGGCAACGGAGGATGAGACAGCTTCCTATGCATATCTGACGGCACAGAGCCTTGATGCAGATTACAGTATGGTATCTTATAGTGGTTATGGAATTATTTCAGGGTACACGGAGACAGATGAGAAGCGGCTGACAGAGCTTGTGCCTGATAAATACGAGGATACCGGGTATTCAAGAGGCAAGGTGGATGGAGTGGCTGTTACACTGCAGAAATGGGATTTTGACAGATTTTGTCCAGATTTTGTGGTGATTAATCTGGGTACCAATGATGACAGCTACTGTAAAGACATTGCACAGAGGCAGGAGGAGTATGCGGCCTGCTATGCACAGTTCATACAGCAGGTGCACAGTCACAATCCGGGGGCATATATACTTTGCGTCTATGGTATCATGACAGACAGATTATATCCGTATGTGCAAAAGGCAGTAGAATTATATCGCCAAAAGACAGGGGATGAGCGCATTACTGCACTGCATATTGAACCTCATACCGATGAAGCAGGCTACGGCGCAGACTGGCATCCAAGTAAGCTGACACATATAAGGGCAGCCAAAGAAGTGACTGCTAAAATCAATTCGCTGAATAAGAAGTGCTAAAGCGTAATATGGCACTTCTTTTTTAAATTGACGGTTTTAGATAAAATTTATATAATTTTCAGTTTTTTTCAATAAAAATGTGCTACACTAATATGGGTTAAATTTACAAATTTTGTAAAAAGGGAGAGATGTACGTGTCTAAAAAAGAAAAGGAAAGCCTGGAGCAGGACGGTAATTTTATGATAAAGGTAGCAACCTTTATTGTAGACAGAAGAAACCTGTTCTTCTTATTGTTCGGAATATTAATCATATTCTCAGTTGTTGCAATGGGCTGGGTCAAGGTAGAGAACTCTTTGTCAGCATATTTGCCAGATACGACAGAGACCAGTCAGGGTCTGGACTTAATGGAAGAGCAGTTTATTACCTACGGCTCTGCCAAGGTAATGGTAGCGAACATCACATATGATGAAGCACAGGATATTGCAGATGATATCGAGGCAAGAGATGATGTCATTATGCTGGATTTTGACAGTACGGAGAATTATTTCAATAATTTCTCGGCGCTGTATTCTATTACATTCAAATATGAAGAAACAGATGACAGGGCGCTTCAGTGTCTGGAAGAGATAGAAGAGAGTCTGGATGGATATGATATCTATGTATCTACATCCATGGGTGATGCATCGGCAGAGCAGATTGAATCTGAGATGAATACAATCAGTGTACTGGTTGCAATCATTGTAGTAACAGTGTTGATCTTCACATCACAGACTTACGCTGAAGTTCCTGTATTACTGTTGACTTTCGTTGCAGCCGCAGCTTTGTCAATGGGCACGAACTTCCTGCTTGGTACAATTTCATTCGTATCTAATTCGGTAACGGTTGTACTGCAGCTGGCATTGTCTATTGACTATGCTGTCATCTTCTGTAACAGATATAAAGAGGAGCATGAGACATTGCCTATCAGGGAAGCTGATATTGTCGCACTGAGTAAGGCGATTCCTGAGATTTGCTCCAGTTCTTTGACAACAATCGGTGGTCTGATCGCCATGATGTTCATGCAGTATGGTATTGGACGTGATATGGCAATCTGTTTGATCAAGGCAGTCATTTTGAGCTTGATCGCAGTATTCCTGCTGATGCCGGGACTTCTGATGTTATTTGGTAAAGCAATGGATAAGACGAAACATAAGAACTTCGTGCCAAAGATTCCATTTGTTGGTAAATTTGCTTATCATACAAGAGTGATCGTGCCTCCTTTATTTGTGGCATTGATTATTGTAGCATACATATTCCAGTCCAGGTGTCCTTTCGTATATGGTTATTCACAGATTGAGACACCTGTACAGAATGACCAGCAGCTTGCGGATGAACTGATTACAGAGAGTTTCGGTGATACCAATATGGTAGCGCTGGTCATCCCGGCAGGAGATTATGAGAAAGAGCGTAAGCTGATCAATGATCTGGAAGCAAGATCAGAGGTTGATTACTGTCAGGGACTTGCCAATACGGAAGCAATGGATGGTTATATGCTGACAGATAAGTTGACAGCAAGAGATTTCTCGGAGCTTCTGGAACTGGATTACGAGGTTTCAGAGCTGCTTTATATGGCATATGCGGTAAATGATGAGAATTATGCCAAGATCGTGAATGGTATCTCCTCTTATAGTGTGCCTCTGATTGATATGTTCATGTTCCTGTATGATGAAGTAGATGAAGGTTACGTGACATTGGATGATGATATGCATGATACATTAGAGGATGCCCATGAGAAGATGCAGATTGCGCTGGATCAGCTGCAGGGTGCGGATTACAGCCGTATTCTTGTGTATCTGACATTACCTGAAGAGGGCGATGAGACATTTGCATTCCTGGATGAAATGCATACCATGTCTGAGAAATATTATGATGGAACGATTCTGATTCCTGGTGATTCAACCAGCCAGTATGATTTATATAAGACATTCCAGATTGATAATAAGGTCGTTAATGTGGTATCTATTCTGGCGGTATTAGTCGTATTGCTGTTTACCTTCCAGTCAGCAGGTATGCCCATACTTCTGATTCTGGTTATTCAGGGTGCTATCTGGATTAACTTTGCATTCCCGGCATTACAGCATAACAACCTGTTCTTCATGAGCTACCTGATTGTAAGTTCTATTCAGATGGGTGCCAATATCGACTATGCAATCGTTATCTCAGGAAGATATATGGAATTAAAGGATAAGATGTCCAAGAAGGATGCAATCATAGAAACGATGAACTTTGCTTTCCCGACTATCATAACATCAGGTTCTATGATGGTACTTGCCGGTGTATTGATTGGTCAGATGTCATCAGATGGTGCTATCTGTGGTATCGGACAGTGTCTTGGACGGGGAACGATTATTTCTATTTTGCTTGTTATGTTCGTTCTGCCGCAGATTCTGTTATTGGGTGAAAAAGTCATTGACCGTACATCCTTTAAGGTATCTGTTCCGGTTAAAATGGAGAAAACCTCAGGACTTGTCAGAGTGGATGGTTACGTACAGGGTCAGATTAATGGTATTGTTTCCTGTGAAATCCATGGTGTTATCAAAGGTGATGTAAATGCCCTTGTCAAGATTGGCAAGATTGAGCAGTTAGATGGTCAGGAACTGGCGGATGCTGCCCATATAGAAGAAGGAGAGGAGGCACTGATTGATGAAAAAGAAGATAATCAGTAAATTATTTTTCACAAGGATATGTGCCTATTCCCTGGCACTTGTGATGGCGGGTACGCTGATACCTGTATATCCTGTCATGGCTAAGACCGCACAGGAGGAACAGGCACAGGATGATGCAGATGGGCAGATGGAAACAATACAGATATCATCTGCCAAAGATCTGGAAGAACTGGCAGAGAACTGCCACATAGATGAATGGTCGAGAAATAAGATCATTGAGCTTACACAGGATATTGATCTTGCAGGTTCTGATTTTTTAAATATACCGGTATTCAGAGGTGTATTCAAAGGTAATGGACATAAGATAACCAACTACCGCTATAATGGCAATGGTTATGTAACGGGCTTCTTCCGTTATGTAGAAGAGGGCGGTATTGTTGAGAATCTGTATCTGTCCGGTAATGTGACCTCAGAAGATGAGAAACAATGCATTGGTGCGGTATGTGGCATTAACAGGGGTACGATCCGTGACTGTACTTTTCAGGGTTTGGTAGAAGGCAAGTATGAGACAGCTGGAATCGTAGGCATTAATGAAGGAACAGGTACGGTTCAGCGCTGTACAACCAAAGGAACGGTGACTGGCTATTATTATACCGGTGGTATCGTAGGTAAGAACTTTGGTACAGTAGATAACTGTTCTAACTATGCGAATATCAATAATAATTCCCAGTGGGTAGAAGAGGATGACGAGATCAGTGTCGATATCCTGCAGAATATCCGTGAGAATGAGACAGATGTGAAGGTTGCCAGTGGTGTGGATACTGGTGGTATTGTCGGCTTTTCCAAGGGTGTGATCATGAGGTGTACCAATGTAGGTAAGGTTGGTTATGAACACACGGGTTACAATATAGGCGGTATCGTAGGCAGACAGTCCGGTGTTGTAGCATTATGTACCAACCATGGTACTGTATATGGAAGAAAAGACATAGGTGGTATCGTTGGACAGATGGAGCCATATATTGAGGTTGATGCAGCAGAATCCATCCGTGATGCTGTGAACAAGCTGCATGATCTGGTACAGCAGACACTGGATGACATGGAAGAAGGAACCAATGTAATCCGGAATGATGTAGATGTATTGAAGAATTATTCAGATGCAGTGATTGACCAGAGTGATACATTATCCAACAGACTGTCCAGCTTTGCAGACAATAATATTGATCAGGTCAACAGTCTGACAGACCGTATGGAAAGTGTTCTGGATATGCTGCCTGGCATTATGGATAATACAGATGCAGCAGGCAATTCTCTGACTGATCTGAATAATGCACTCAAGAAGCTCAATGAAGATCTGAATATATCGGATAAAATGTCTTCTTCAACTTATAATGAGACAGATTACCGCAGATTGTCAGTAACCTCCAGTGTAGGTGGAAGCGTAAGTTCAGATAATGTGAATCCGAATGAAGGAACACTGGTTACACTTACGGTAAAGCCGGATAACGGATATGAGTTGAATGGGTTGTCTGTAACAGATGCAAATGGCAGGAGCATCACTACGAATCAGACAGCTTCTGATACCTATACTTTTACCATGCCGAAAGAAAATGTGCTTGTATCTGCTGTTTACACTTATACAGGAGCATTTCTGGAGAAGTCCAATGAAGGTGGTAACATTACTGTAACAGAGAAGGACAATGGACAGGTAGAGATTCAGGCAGAAGCATATAATGGCTATGAATTGGTTGGAAACAGTGTAAGTATAGGTGGTACTTCTGTTGCACTGGACAGTAATAACAAAGCAACGGTGAGCCGTTCTGCTTACATATCCGGGAATAAGCCGGTCATTGTCGAAGGACAGTTCAATAAAAAGTCCAACACCCATAAAGTGACACCAGTGTCAGGAACTGGCGGTATAGT
>QWCV01003731.1_pt1 | contig 13860 bp, 9 predicted proteins | sample 1972621 | NCBI WGS metagenome assembly QWCV01 (sample SAMN09866699, study PRJNA288562) | Human gut metagenome isolate pre2_stool, whole genome shotgun sequencing... | isolation source: gut | host: Homo sapiens | place: USA: California
GATACACGGGAGGAAAACGAATGCGAAGCATCGCCAAGCTCATGCAGGACTGGCAGTTCACCGGGCCGGACGGCAAGACCACTCTGGTGGCGCTGCCCCACACTTGGAACGCAAAAGACGGCCAGGACGGCGGCAACGATTACTGGCGCGGCACCTGCACCTACAGCACCACCTTTGCCGCTCCGGCGTTCGACGCAGCTTCGCAGGAAGTCTGGCTGCAGTTCGAGGGCGTCAATTCCAGCGCCAAAGTTCTGCTGAACGGCAGGAACATCTGCACCCACGACGGCGGCTACTCCACCTTCCGTGTCCATGTCTCCGACCTGCTGGCAAAGGATAACCAGCTCACCGTCGAGGTGGACAACAGCATCAACGACCGCGTCTACCCCCAGAAGGCCGACTTTACATTCTACGGCGGCATCTACCGCGACATCAGCCTGATGGTGGTCAGCAGGAACCACATCGCTCTGGGCCACTTCGGCGACACCGGCGTCAAGATCACCCCCGCCCTCAAGGACGGCAAGGCTGACATCCGGGTCGAGACCATCGTGGAAGGCGAGGGCGCTGTCTCCGTCGAGCTGCAGGACGCAGCCGGCAGCATCGTGGCCAGGGCTGAGGGCGCAGACGCTCAGCTCCACCTGGACGCTCCCCACCTCTGGGACGGCGTGAAGGACCCCTACCTCTACACCTGTGTCGTCCGCCTGAGCAGCGACGGCACCGTGGTGGACGAAGTTTCCACCCGCGTGGGTCTGCGCACCTTCTCGGTGGACGCTAAGAAGGGCTTCTTCCTCAATGGCCGTCCCTATCCGCTCCACGGCGTCTCCCGCCATCAGGACCGCAAGGGTGTGGGCAACGCCATCACCCGCGAGATGCACGATGAGGATATGGCCCTCATCCGGGAGCTGGGTGCCAACACCGTCCGTCTGGCCCACTACCAGCACGACCAGTACTTCTACGACCTCTGTGACCAGTACGGCATGGTGGTCTGGGCTGAGATCCCCTACATCTCCGAGCACCTGCCCAATGGCCGCGCCAACACCATCAGCCAGATGAAGGAGCTCATCTACCAGAACTACAACCACCCCTGCATCGTCTGCTGGGGCGTCTCCAATGAGATCACCATCTCCACCAGGGACAAGGCCGATATGCTCGACAATCACCGCGAGCTGAACGACCTGTGCCACAAGATGGACTCCACCCGCCTGACCACGCTGGCCTGCTACGCCATGTGCGGCCCCTTCAACCCGGTGGCCCACATCACCGACCTCGTCAGCTGGAACCTCTACCTCGGCTGGTATGTGCCGGGCCTGTTCCTGAACGACCTGTGGATGGACTTCTTCCATCTGGTCTACCCGGGCCGTCCTCTGGGCTTCTCCGAGTACGGCGCCGAGGGTATGCCGAACCTCCACAGCTCGAAGCCCCGCCGCGGCGACCACACCGAAGAGTATCAGGCAAAGTATCACGAGTACATGCTCCGCTGCTTCGACCGGCATAAGTGGATGTGGGCGACCCACGTCTGGAATATGTTCGACTTTGCAGCCGACGCCCGCGACCAGGGCGGCGAGCCGGGCATGAACCATAAGGGCCTCGTCACCTTCGACCGGAAGACCCGGAAGGACAGCTTCTACCTCTACAAGGCATGGTGGAGCGACGAGAACTTTGTCCACATCTGCTCCAAGCGGTTCACCGACCGCACGGAGAGCGAGATGGAAGTGAGGGTCTACTCCAACCAGAAGTCCGTCGCCCTCTACGTCAACGGCGAGAAGGTCGGCGAGCAGACCGGCGAGCACGTCTTCAGCTTCCGTGTGCCGCTGACCGGCGAGATCGAAGTCAAGGCTGTGGCCGGTGACTGCACCGACACCGCTTCCTTCCGTCATGTGGACACCCCGAATCCCAGCTACAAGCTGGTCAAGACCAAGTCCAAGAGTGCAAACTGGGTCTGATTTGTGAAACATTCCGCCGACCGGCGGTTGTTATAGAAAAAAGGAGGAGAATCCGTGAAAAACACCAAACCGAAAGTACGGCTGTGGTCTGTTCTCACCGGCCTGACGGCGATCCTGACCGTCGCTGCCATTGTGGGCAACATCATCGCAAACCAGTACGCTACCACCATCAACGTCGCTCTGAATGCATCTACCTATAAGATCATCCACGGCGAGAATACCGGCGATACCGAATACTTCAAGAAGGGCTTTGCTTCCGATGAGGAGCGTGAGGCTTACGAGGCCGAACTGTGCGCGACGGTCGAGGCCGAGGGCGCAGCTCTGCTGAAGAACGAGAACAATGCCCTGCCTCTGGCCAGCGGCGCTAAGGTCAGCCTGTTCGGCCACGGCTCTGTGGACCTGATGTACGGCGGCACCGGCTCCGGCTCTGTCGATACCAGCAAGGCTCCCAACCTCAAGCAGGCTCTGGAAGCTCAGGGCATCACCATCAACCAGACCCTGTGGGACCTGTACAGCTCTGACTCCATGATGAGCAAGTACAGCCGCATGACCCCCGCTTCCATCTCCGATACTCTGGAGGCGAACACCCAGTACGCTGTCAACGAGGCTCCCTGGAGCGCTCTGTCCAGCGCTGAGTCCAGCTTTGCTGAGTACGGCGACGCTGCGATCGTGGTCCTCTCCCGCTCCGGCGGTGAGGGCGCAGACCTTCCCAGCGGCGAGAATGGCACCAGCGACAACTGGATCTCCGGCCAGGAGGGCGACGGCAACTACCTCGCTCTGTCTGCTGAAGAGGTCGAGCTGCTGCAGAACCTGAAGGCTCTGAAGGACAACGGTACCTTCAAGAAGATCGTCGTCCTCATCAACAGCTCCAACGCCATCGAGCTGGACTTCCTCAACCCCGAGATCTGCGGTGAGGACTACGGCATCGACGCTGCGATGTGGATCGGCGACGTGGGCCAGACCGGCATCAACGGTGTGGGCCAGCTGCTGTCCGGCGCTGTTACCCCCTCCGGCTCTCTGGTCGATACCTATCTGTACGACAACATGGCAAACCCCGCTATGTACAACTTCTACACTCAGGCTTACCCCAACGCAGCAGAGTACAACCTGCTGACCGAGGGCGCTGACGTGCAGGGTATGTACAGTGTCTACCAGGAAGGCATCTATCTGGGCTACCGTTACTTCGAGACCCGTTACGAGGATGTCGTCATGGGTACCGCCAAGGCTGGCGACTACAACTGGGCGACCACCGTTGCTTATCCCTTCGGCTACGGCGACAGCTACACCACCTTCGCATACTCCAACTTCAACGTGACCGAGTCTGACGATGCCTTCACCGTCACCCTGAAGGTCACCAACACCGGCAAGACCTTCTCCGGCAAGGAGACCGTCCAGATCTACTTCCAGTCTCCCTACACCGCTTACGACAAGGCAAACGGCATCGAGAAGGCTGCTGCTGAGCTGTGCGGCTTCGCAAAGACCGACGTGCTGGCTCCCGGCGCTTCTGAGGACGTGACCATCACTGTCCCGAAGAGCGAGCTGCGCACCTACGACGCGAACAACGCCAAGACCTACATCGTGGACGCCGGTGACTACTACTTCACCGCTGCCACCGATTCCCACAACGCAGTCAACAACATCCTGGCTGCCAAGGGCTATACTGTCGAGAACACCAATGGCCGCATGACCGAGGACGGCAGCACCGACCTCGTCTGGAAGTGGACCAACGACACCCTCGACACCACCACCTTCTCCACCGGCGCAAATGGCACTGCCATCACCAACCTGTTTGACGAGTCCGACCCCAACAAGAGCAGCGATGCTCCCGGCAGTGTGACCTGGATGAGCCGCTCCGACTGGACCGGCACCATCCCCACTGCTCCCGCACAGCTGACCGCCAACGAGACTCTGGCTGCAAGCCTCGCCTTCACCAAGTACGACGGCTCTGAGGCCAACAGCGTCGAGATGCCCACTCTGGGCGCCAAGAACGGCCTGACCCTCGCTTCCATGATCGGCAAGGACTTCGATGATCCCGAGTGGGATACCCTGCTGGACCAGCTGACCTACAGCGAGATGGTCAACACCATCACCCTCGGCTTCCACAACACCGCAGCCGCTGCCTCCATCGGCAAGACTGCTACCAAGGACGAGAACGGCCCTCAGGGTCTGACCGCTGCCCTGACCGGTGGTGCATCTGCAATGTGCTACACCTCCGAGGACGTCATGGCTGCTACCTTCAATGTTGACCTCATCAACGAGGTCGGCCGTTGCATCGGCGAGGACTGCCTGGCCATGGGTTACTCCGGCCTGTACGGCCCCGGCATCAATATGCACCGCACCGCTTACTGCGGCCGTAACTTCGAGTACTACTCTGAGGACCCGTTCGTGGCTGGCACCATCTGCGCTGCTGAGGTGCAGGGCATCCAGTCCAAGGGCGTCTACGTCTACCTGAAGCACGTCGCCCTGAACGACTCCGAGACCAGCCGCCGCGGTGTCAACACCTGGCTGAACGAGCAGACCGCTCGTGAGATCTATCTGGAAGTCGCTGACAAGGCCATCACCGATGGCGGCGCCTGGAGCGTCATGACCGGCTTCAACCGCTGGGGTGCTACCTGGTGCGGCGCGAACGCCAACCTGCTGACCGGCTTCCTGCGCGGCGAGCTGGGTATGCGCGGCATGTGCATCACCGACTACTCCGGTTCCAGCCAGTACATGGACCTGGTGGACGGCCTCATCGCCGGCTCCGACATCTGGGACAGCCCGACGCCCAAGATCCACACCACCAAGGCTGCAAACTATGAGAACGATGCCTACATCGTCACTCAGATGCGCAATGCGATGCACCACATCCTCTACACCGTGGTCAACTCCAACGCCATGAACGGCTGGGCTTCCACCGATACCCTGAAGACCATCACCCCGTGGTGGCAGACCGCCATCTATGCGCTCATCGCAGTGCTGGCCGTCCTGACCATCCTGTGCGCATGGCAGCTGAGCAAGGCCATCAAGGCTAAGAAGAGCATGGTCGATACCGCTCCCGCAGCTGACCAGAAGTAATTCCGGCGCAGATTTCCGCAACTGTTAAGAACAAATGGCAGCCTGTCCCCCAGAACGGCGGGCAGGCTGCCGTTTTTTATAAGAAAAAAGGAGACACCGCAAATGGGTGAACAAACCGCAAAGGCGCCGGGCCTGAACCGCGCCAAGACCTACCAGCTGGTGCTGTTCCCGCTGAACAACGGCGCAACGAACGTGTACTATGTGCTGGTGCTTTCCTACATCGCCACCTTCGGCAGCAAGGTGCTGGCCCTGTCCATGATCTTCGCTTCGGTCATGGTCACCGGTATGCGCCTGTTCGACGCCATCACCGACCCCATCATCGGCGCCCTGATGGACCGTACCAACGGCAAGTTCGGCAAGTTCCGGCCCTTCATGGTCATCGGCAACCTCATCATGGCAGCCAGCATCCTCGTGCTGTACTGCCTGACCCCGCTCATCCCCGCCAGCTCGATGTTCCTGCGCTATGCGGCTTTCGTGGCTCTGTACGCAGTCTGGGTCATCGGCTACACCTTCCAGACCAGCTGCACCCGTTCCGGCCAGACCGTTCTGACCAACGACCCCAAGCAGCGCCCCCTGTTCACCATTTTCAACACCGTCGGCTCTCTGCTGGGCATGGGTGCGATGCAGTTCTTCGCCCCCATCCTCGCCAAAAACTATGAGGGCGGCTACGCTTCTGCCGGTTTCTTCCGCACCCTGGCTCCTGTGGGCATCGTCATCTCCATCCTCCTCACCATTCTGGCCATCATCGGTATCTGGGAGAAGGACCAGCCCAAGTACTTCGGCATCGGCGGCGAGGCCAGCGAGAAGGTCAAGCTGCACGAGTACGTCCAGATCATCAAGAACAATAACCCCATGCAGCGCCTGATGGTGGCTGGTGCCGGCTGCAAGCTGGCTCTCTCCATCGCCACCAACACCACCGTCCTGTGTATGCTGTACGGCTGCATGATGGGCAATTATGACGGCCTGTACCTGCCCATGATGGTGCTGGGCTACGTCTTCAGCGTGCCCTTCTTCCTGCTCACCGTCCGCACCAGCCAGAAGGAGGGCCAGAAGGCCAGCCTGATGAAGTACGTCAGCGTGGCATTCATCTGCTATATCGGCGTGCTGGTGCTGCTGATGCTCTGGGGCCGCAGCGACGCCTTCACCCTGTCCATCATGGGGGACAACGGCCTGTCCATCAACCTCTACACCATCCTCTTCATCGCATTCTTCGGCATCGGCTACGGCGCATACTACGCCACCGCCGATATGCCCATCCCCATGGTCGCCGACTGCTCCGACTACGAGACTTACCGCAGCGGCAACTACATCCCCGGCATCATGGGTACGCTGTTCAGTCTGGTGGACAAGCTGGTGTCCAGCCTGTCCGCTACCGTCGTCGGCATCGCTGTGAGCTTCATCGGCCTCGAGAGCCTGCCCACCCAGTACGACCCCTACACCTCCGGTATGAACTGGGTGGTCCTCGTGCTGTTCTGCATCATCCCGATGGTGGCCTGGGCCGCTACCCTTATCGCCATGAAGGGCTACACCCTGACCGGCGAGAAGATGAAGGAGATCCAGGCGGTCAACGCCTGCCGCCGCGACGCTGTGGCAAACGGCATGAAGCTGGAAGAGGCCATGACCAAGTGGCAGAGCATGGACCAGCTGCCCGCCGAGTACCGCAGCTGAGCCTGTAAAGAGGAAGAACATGGAACAGAATGTACTGAACACTGACCTGACTGGCAAGGTGGCCGTCGTCACGGGCGCAAGCGGCACCCTGTGCTCCATTTTCGCCAAGGCTCTGGCCCGGGCAGGCGCAAAAGTCGCCCTGCTGGGCCGCAATATGGAGAAGCTCAAGGCTCTGGCCGACGAGATCGAGGCCGAGGGCGGCATCGCCAGGGGCTACACCTGCAACGTCATGAACAAGGCCAACTGCCTGCAGGTGGCTGAGGACGTGATGGCAGAGCTTGGCCCCTGCGATATTCTGGTGAACGGTGCCGGCGGCAACAACGCCCGCGCCAACACCGACAAAGAGTATTTCGAGATGGCCGACCTCGAGGACGATACCGTGACCTTCTTCGACCTCGACGAGAGCGGCGTAGAGATGGTGTTCAACCTGAACTTCATCGGCACCCTGCTGCCCACCCAGGCCTTCGCCCGCCAGATGGTGGGCCGCCCGGGCTGCAACATCCTCAACATCTCCAGCATGAACGCTTACCTGCCCCTGACCAAGATACCGGCCTACTCCGGCTCCAAGGCTGCTGTGACCAACTTCACCCAGTGGCTGGCCGTCCATTTCAGCAAGGTCGGCATCCGGGTGAACGCCATCGCCCCGGGCTTCTTCGCCAGCGAGCAGAATGCCAGCCTCCTCTACAATGAGGACGGCACCCCGACGGCCCGTACGAATAAGATCCTCGCCGCGACCCCCATGGGCCGCTTCGGCGACAGCGAAAAGGACCTTGTGGGCGCACTGCTGTTCCTGCTGAACAATGACGCTGCCGGTTTCATCACCGGCATCTGCCTGCCCATCGACGGCGGCTTCTCCGCCTATTCGGGCGTGTAAAAACACAAGAAAAAGCTCCGGCTTTCGTACGAAAGCCGGAGCTTTTTTGTGCTTTTCAGGACTCTTTTTCTACATTCTGTTGTTTCTGCTCGATTTTTTCCATATAGCGCCAGAGGGTCGTGCGGCTGATGCCCAGCTGACGGGCAGCGGCGGCGCGGTTGCCGCTGTGGGCGGCGACGGTCTGCTGGACGACATCGCGGATGACCTCTTCGAGGGTCTGCTCACTGGGCTTGCGGGCAGAAGCCGGCTGCGGCACGGCCCGCAGGGTCCGCTCTTTGGAAAGCATATCGGCCACCGTCCCGGCCCGGATGTAGGGGCCGTCCGACAGGGCAGCGAGGGCGCGCAGGACGTTCTTGAACTGGGTGTAATTGTTGGGCCAGGGGTACTGGCGGAGCATCTCGATGGCCCGGGGCTCGAAGCCCGAGAGCTGCTTGCCCAGCTCGAGGTTCAGGCTGTTGAGGTAGAGGCTGGACAGAGACGGGATCTCGTCGGAGCGGCTGCGCAGGGAGGGCAGGGGAAGGGCCAGTGAGCCCAGCCGCTCACTGAAATGCCGCAGCACCTCCGGCACCGGCTCCCCCTCGACGATGGAGCAGGAGAAGATGAGCCGTACCCGGCGGGCAAGACCGGTCTCTTCAATGGCGGCAAGAAGCTCTGAGCTCCACTGGGGCGGGATGGACTCAAAATTCTGGAAGTAGATGGTGTTTCCGGTGGCGCTGAGAGGGGAGTTGTAGTGGTTGAGCAGGAAATCCCAGGTCTTCTCATTCAGCAGCGCACAGTTCACCACGATGAAGGGGTGGTTTGCAAGGGAGCTGTGCAGATAGAGATAGCGTGCGATCTGCTCTTTGCCGGTGCCGGGCTCGCCGTAGATGAATACCGGCTGGCGCAGCAGGGCGAGGGAGCGTATCTCGGCCGCCTGGGTACCCATCGCGCCGCTGAGGCTGTAGAAGCTGTTGGCGAAGAGGTATTCGCACTCGCCCTTGTTCAGGGTGCGCAGGCCGGGACGGCTGGAATGGAGCGGGATGCGGGCCGGAACACAGTAGAACAGACACCGCTGGACGTTGTTCATCAGCAGCTGCTGGGCGGTGATGCTGTAGAGCTGGTCCCGCTCGGTGTAGTAAAAGCGGAGGTTGCCGCTGGCCGGTATCTCCCGGATGTGGGACTGAAGGACGCTGCTCAGCTCCGCCGGGACCTCGGAGATGCTGCTGTAGAAGAGGTCGCCGTTGGACTCCATGACGATGACCCGGCCATTCTGGCCCTGGGTGATGCTGCGAAGGAACAGGTTCTCCTGCCGCAGATGGCCGAACCAGGAGCTGATGTTCACGGCCTGGTCGATGGCGGCGTGGAGGCTTTCGACGCCGGAAGTGATGAGGAAGGCGTCGAAGCCCATCTCCCGGGCGATGGTGTGGGTGACCATGTCACAGACCACCATCCGGTAGCCGCCCTGCTGCAGGCGTTCCAGGGTGTGGCGCACCTCAGCGGCGTTGTTCACGGTGAGGATGTCGAGGTTGAAGTCCAGCAGACTGCACAGGGTGTGGGCCGGCTCGGTGATGGAGGGGAAGCCCACGATGGCGTAGAGGCTGGAATAATTCTCGGCCAGCTTCATGGTGCGCAGCACGTCGTACACCGAGATGTGGATGTCCACCACCGGCAGGTCGGTCACCTGCCGGATGAGGGCGGCGGTGCCGCCGCGGGAGATGATGCAGTCGTAGGAGTTGGGGGGCATCTGCTGCACGATGGCCTGCCCGTCTTCCAGGTCGCCGGTGTAAATGTCCATTTCAACATTGGGATAAGCCTGCGCCGCCTGCTCCATCGCGGTGCGCATTCCGTCGTAGGGGGCGATGCCCAGAATACGGGTGTGAGTCTCTATCACAACAGACACCTCCGTTCATATTTGCTACTATTCTAGCAAATAAACTTCCGAAAATCAAACAAAGGCTGTTCTGATTTGAAACGGTTTAAGACTTTATAACCAAAAAACTTAATTGATGTTTCAAATTAAAACGGAAAAGACCGCTCGTTTCCATGCACGCCGTGTCAAAATAAGGCATAATGGTATCAAGAGAATAAATCATGAGAGGAGGAGCAACCTATGCTGCTTCTGCTGATCCTTGCAGATGACTTTACAGGTGCGCTGGACACGGGCGTCCAGTTCGCCGCCTGCGGCATCCCCACCCGCGTCGTGGTCGGAGAGCAGGTGGATTTTGCAGCCAATGATGCCGCTGTGCTGGTGGTGGACACCGAGACACGCCATCTGTCCGCTGCGGAGGCCTACGCCGTCATCGCAAAACTGACCCGGGAGGCGATGAGTGCGGGCGTTTTCAGCATCTATAAAAAGACAGACTCCGCGCTGCGCGGAAACATCGGCGCAGAGCTTTCGGCCCTGCTCAAAACCAGCGGGGAGCGCCGGCTGCCGTTCCTGCCGGCCTTCCCCCAGATCGACCGTGTGACCCGGGACGGAGTACATTATATCAGCGGCGTGCCTGTGACCGAGAGCCCCTTCGGCATCGACCCCTTCGAGCCGGTGCGCCACGCCAGGGTGACGGAGCTCATCGGGGAACAGACCGATGTGCCTGCCTACAGCTTCCCGACCCTGAAAGAGGGGGAGGCTGTGCCGGAGCAGGAGGGCATCCTGGTCTTTGACGCCGGGAGCCTCGACGACCTTGCCTCCACGGGCCGCGCTCTGTTCCGGAATGGCAGGCCCCACCTGATGGCAGGCTGTGCCGGCTTTGCAGCGCTGCTGCCCGACCTGATGAAGATGACCGAGCGCAGGGCGGTCACCATGCCGAAGCTGGACCATCGCCTGCTGGTGGTCTGCGGAAGCGTCAACTCCATCACCCTGCGCCAGCTGGATGTGGCCGAACAGAACGGCTTCTCCCGCCTGCGCCTGACCCCGCGCCAGAAGCTGGACCCCGGCTACTGGGAGAGCGAGAACGGCAAAGAGGCTCTGCAGGGCATCAACGAGATGCTGGCCGCGAATCCCCGCTGCATCATCGAGACCAATGACGAGGGCGGAAACCAGCCCACGGCGGATTACGCCGCCGCCCGGGGCCTCGACCTTGAGGGCCTGCGGGTCGGCATCGCCAGCAGCATCGGCCATATGCTGGGCAAACTGTTCACCAGCCCCGCGCTTGGGACCCTGCTGCTCACCGGCGGCGACACGCTGTTACAGTGCATGAACTGCGTGGGCATCAAGGAGCTTGAGCCGGTGTGCGAGATGGAAAAGGGCGTCGTGCTGGCCCGCTTTACCTACGCATTGCAGCAGAGTAAATTTATAGCAGTTTGCGTTTTTAATGCACAAGCAACATCCGCAAACTGCATATCGCAAATATGCCGGTTTGAAAGGCATTGCTTTTGAAAGCTGCGATAGAACGATTGATTTTTTGGAGGACACTATGACATATAAAAAACTTCCCGGCCTGACTTGGGACGGCACGATCTACGAAAACGAAGAGATGGGTACGCTGGAAGCCCTGCTGCCCACCGGCGGCTATCCCACCGCCCATGCACCTGCCATGGTAGAGCTGCCCGACGGCACGCTGCTGTGCTGCTGGTTCGCCGGTACTTATGAGGGCAGCGCAGACATCCGCATCATCTGCTCTGTCCTGCCCAAGGATGGTGCCCAGTGGCTGCCGCCGGTGGACATCTCTGGCGACCCCACCCGCAGCGAGCAGAACCCCTCGCTGTTTTACGGCCCGGACAACGCGGTGTGGGCCATGTATACTGCACAGCTCGACCGACAGGCTGGCAAGGACAATATGCAGTACACAGCGGTCGTCCGCTGCCAGAAAAGCACCGACGGCGGCAAAACGTGGGGACTCTATGAGACGATCTTCCCCGAGGAGGGCACCTTCTGCCGCCAGCCCATTCAGGTGTTGAGCAATGGCCGCTGGATCTTCGCCAACTGGCTCTGCACCGACTCGGCTGAGGGCCTGTCCGGCGACCCCACTGCTTTCCGCATTTCGGACGACGAGGGCAAGACCTGGCATATGGTCATGATGCCGAAGAGCAATGGTCATGTCCATGCCAACGTCGTAGAGCTTGAGCCGGGCCATCTGGTGGCTTTCATGCGCAACCGCGAGGCCTACCGCATCCACCGCAGCGAGTCCTTCGACTGGGGCGAGACGTGGAGCGAGCCGGTGGCTACTCCGCTGCCCAACAACAATTCCAGCATCAGCGCCCTTAAACTGCAGAGCGGCCGCATTGCAATCGCCTACAACCCCACCTGCACCCCAACCCCTCAGCCGGGCAAAGCTGCATGGCCCGGCCTGCGCTGCCCGGTGGCTGTGGCCCTCTCTGAGGACGGCGGCAAGACCTTCCCGATGATCCGCTGGATGGAGCGCGGCGAGGGCTTCATGGGGGACGAGAATAAGACCAATAATAAGCAGTACGAGTATCCCTACCTGATGCAGAGCCGCGATGGTGCCATGCACTTGACCTACGCGGCCCGCACCCGTCAGGGCATCAAATACATCCGCTTCCGTGAAGAAGATGTCATGGGCGCGAAGCGCGAGACGGTGGGGCTGTACAACCCCACCGCCGCCCAGACCCGCTGATTTTTTGAAGGAGGAAATTTGTTATGCTGACCCAGTACAATCTGAAGATGCCGCACGCAGTTTACGGCGGCGAGAACGCAATGGACAACATCACCGCCAGGGTGCTGGCCTGTTCGCCCTGCCCGAGGAGGCTGTGAAGGCTTCCGGCGCAGAGTATTATGTTCTGGACGAGCTGCCTCCCGAACCCAGCTACATGGCAGTCCAGAAGCTGGTGGATGAGTTCAAGGCTTCCGGCGCCGACCTCATCGTGGCCTGCGGCGGCGGCTCCGTCATGGACGCAGCCAAGCTGGCAAGCGTGCTGGTGACCGATGACTACGGCGTCAAGGAGCTGCTGGACAACCCCGGTATGGCTCAGAAGTGCGTCCCCATCGTCCTCATCCCCACCACCGCCGGCACCGGCGCTGAGGTCACTCCCAACGCCATCGTCGCTGTCCCCGAGAAGGAGCTGAAGGTCGGCATCGTCAACGAGAACATGATCGCGGACTACGTCATCCTCGACGCCCGCATGATCAAGAACCTGCCCCGCAAGATCGCAGCTGCTACCGGCGTTGATGCTCTGGCACACTGCATCGAGTGCTTCACCAGCAACAAGGCCAACCCCTTCAGCGACCTGTACGCTCTGGAGGGCCTCGACCTCATCCTGAACAACATTGAGAAAGCCTGCGATGACCCCGATGCCATGGCCGAGAAGAACCGGATGCAGATCGCAGCTTACTACGGCGGTCTGGCCATCACCGCTTCCGGCACCACCGCAGTCCACGCTCTGAGCTATCCTCTGGGCGGCAAGTACCACATCGCACACGGCGTCTCCAACGCCATCCTGCTGGCTCCTGTCATGCGCTTCAACAGCGAGCATCCGGCTGTCAAAGAGCGTCTGGCTGTGGCTTATGACCGCTGCTGCCACGAGAACAAGACCTGCACCACCGTGGACGAGAAGGCTGCATGGATGATCGCCCGCCTCGAAGCGATCGTCAAGCATCTGGACATCCCCACCAGCCTGAAGGAGTTCGGCGTCCCCGCTGAGGACCTTGAGGGTCTGGTCGAGTCCGGTATGCAGGTGCAGCGTCTGCTGGTGAACAATATGCGCCCCGTCACCGCTGACGACGCCCGCAAACTGTATCAGGAGATCATGTAATAGAAAAGGAGAACACGTTATGAAGACCAGCGACATCAAAGGCATGCTCTGCGTCAGCAGGTCGAGCGTCTGCTGGCAGGCGGCGTCCACGGCATGTTCCCTCTGGGTACCAATGGCGAGGCTTACGCCCTCTCTTTTAAGGAGAAGGAAGAGATCCTGGCTACCGTCATCGACCAGGTCAAGGGCCGCGTCCCCGTTTACGCAGGCACCGGCTGCATCACCACCGCCGAGACCATCCGCATGAGCAAGCGCGCCGAGGAGATGGGCGCAGATGCCCTGTCCATCATCACCCCCAGCTTCGCACTGGCCTCCCAGAAAGAGCTGTACGACCACTATGTGGCCGTGGCAAAGCAGGTCAACATCCCCATCATCCTCTACAACATCCCGCCCCGCACCGGCAACAAGCTCCTGCCCGAGACCGTGCAGGCCCTCTGCCGTGACGTGGACGTCATCGTCGGCGCAAAGGATTCCAGCGGCGACATCGAGAACCTGAAAGCTTATATCCGCCTGACCCGTGAGCTGGACAAGGATGTGGCCATCCTCGCCGGCAACGACGGCGCGATCCTGACCTGCCTGAAAGAGGGCGGCGCAGGCGGCATTGCAGGCCGCGCCAACATCTGGCCTGCCACTGTT
>QWCV01003436.1_pt1 | contig 13843 bp, 9 predicted proteins | sample 1972621 | NCBI WGS metagenome assembly QWCV01 (sample SAMN09866699, study PRJNA288562) | Human gut metagenome isolate pre2_stool, whole genome shotgun sequencing... | isolation source: gut | host: Homo sapiens | place: USA: California
ACGAGCAGATGGCTTGATATGCTTAGCTACTTCTACTACCTTATTAGGATAGAAATACAAGCCTACCACAGCATAGTTGCTCTTTGGATGTTCAGGCTTCTCTTCAATGCTCAGGCAATTGCCTTGCTCATCAAACTCAGCTACACCATATCGCTCCGGATCACTTACACGATAGCCAAAAACGGTAGCCTTGTTGTTCTGCTCAGCATCTACTACTGCTTGATGCAGCATCTGATTTAATCCTGCGCCATAGAAGATATTATCGCCTAATACGAGGCAAGCTGAATCATTACCAATGAATTTCTCTCCGATAATGAAGGCTTGGGCTAAGCCATCTGGTGATGGCTGCTCTGCATACTCAAACTTCACACCGAACTGGCTTCCATCGCCTAAGAGGCGCTTGAAGCCTGGCAAATCAAATGGTGTTGAAATAATGAGTATCTCACGGATACCTGCCAACATCAATACTGATATTGGGTAATATATCATCGGTTTATCAAAGATAGGAATCAGCTGCTTGCTGATACCCTTTGTGATAGGGTACAAGCGTGTACCGCTACCACCTGCTAATACTATTCCTTTCATAAATGTTATCTCCTCATTAACTTTGCTGCAAATTCAAAGAAATCTGCATCATCATCGTATTTTTTTCAGCTGGGGCTTAAAATCGTCTGGAACTTGGAATGATCTTGTTCTTGGTGCTATATTACCATCCTCGTACCATTTTGCGTGTATTTTTCCATCTGCACCTGGTGTAAATGGAATCTTATCCATATCGTTTCTTAATCCCCAAACTGGAGATTCTTTACCTTCCATAAAACAAAGGCCTGAGTCATACCCCATAGGGCTATCTACACATCCATACATGTAATTAAACAAGAGTAACTGACCTATTTGCTGTGTACCCAAATAAGGGCGTTCAATATTACCTAAAACAGATTTTCTTGCAACTATATTTTGATGTATGTCTATCCATTGCTTTTCTGTTAGTGACTTCTTGATAGAGTACCAAGGTAACTTTCTACAACTAGTAATGCTAAACCCTGAAAACTTCAATGTTTTAACCCTCTTATTGATACTTTTGGCACCTCCAAACATTCTGACGGCAAGACTGACAGCCTCGCAGGAAAACGTTTTTGTGCTTGCTATTTCTTTGGCTGTATCAACAATATCATCCTTGCACCATAAGGCACCACCTTGATGATAATGATTATAGATTGCTTCTGAATCTTCCTTTGTATAAGAGAACGAATATAGATAGCCCCTTAATATACCTTTCTTTCCTACATGATAGGCATATCCTTTTTGTCTGCCTGGACGTTGAAATGGCTGAAGGCCTATTACATCAATTTTGTTAGAAAACACACCAAAAGGATACTTGGAATCTTCGCTTGCCTCATTAGACAATATCGCATAGATGTATCCAACATATTCTTTGTCTTCTGTCTTGGGCTTGTATGTATCTGTATCTTTGTCGTAATCACACATGGCAAAAAACATAGAGATATCAATATCAGAAGAGACATCCAAAACATCTGTTTTCAATCCATAATGCTGCGCCAATCCTACATAATCAACAACATAGCCACACTTTTGGAAATGCCGAGTTACATCAAACTGCTCCAAGAACAGACGGAATTCAGCAATACGAACATGTTCTACGAAAATCTCCTCCTCTGTAAGTTCTTGACGATAAAGCGAAGGCAGACATGTTCCATGATATTTTCCTTGACCACGATACAGAACACCATAGTCTAATGATGTAGGAAGTAATATGAAACCTTTCTTTCCTGCCAATTTGACTTGCTCGAATTGTCCTTCCTGAGGTATAAACTCAGGATGAAGTTTATAAAAATAAGCACGAGACTCTTCAAACCACTTTAAGTCTTCCTTTAATTCTTTGCATGAATTATAATGTCTTTCGGGTGGAACTACGCAAATTGGATGCAATATAAAATCTTTCTCTTCCATAGCTTTCACTACGTTTACTAATGTATAATGTTGACTTTACGCATACTACAATGATTACTTCTTGTCATTGTTGTTTTCTTATTAATTCAAGTATTCTTCCACACGGTTTAGCGACAATATTGGTAAACCTTCATTTTCCAACGCATCAAGTAATTCATCTTTGCGTCCGCGAAGAATATCATGAAGCACATTCTTGTCCTCTGTCATCTGAGTAATATTGAATGTCAGTCTATCTATAGCGTGTAGAGCAGACCTATCAGACAAGCCTTTTTCCAGCATCATAATCTGCATTTTTGAGTTTAGCCCTTTCTCTACCAAATATGCCCATTTAGTTATAATATCAGTCTGTATGTTGAAATAGATACTTATGTAACGCAGAATGGATTTGGATGCCAACAAAAAATCACAACGTAACCACTCTATTTGTTCAACCACATCATCTATGGAAAGACTCATTTTATCGGCTATTTCTACATAGCGTAGACCAGCCATCCAATATGACAATAAAGCTTCAACTCTTATTTTGTCTTCTATTTGTACCAAAAGAGAAGTTAAAGATACGACCTTCTCTATCCAATCATAGGAACTTAAATCTTCGATAGTCAAAGTTGAAAGTCCACAATCATCCGTTATGGCTGTTTGCAGAGCAGCTTGTAAAGAAGGTGATATTTGAGTATCTTTATATATTCGTATATTGTCATTGGACACCCCATGAAGATAGTTGTTTCGTACAGAAAAGATTCGGGCGATCTGCTTTCTATGCTTATCGTTCCCTAAATGATATGAAAGAGATGTTTTTGAAACATCCTCTGGAACGTCATCTTTGGTTGTAAAATCATCGGCACTCAACATCAGCATTTTATCAATACTCTCCGTCAAGCCGTTCTCTGCCAAGAGACTGTTAACTTCTTCATCTGTCAGTTGGCGGTGCAATTTTCTCTCTGCTTTTAATATCTCAAAGGCTATGTCATTGAGCATACCTTTGGCATCCTTTAGATTTTCACCAGAAGCAGCTTCCTTGACAAACCACCATTTATCTTCTGCACAAATTACAAAACCGTATGTCTCTCGTCCTGCCCGCCCAACACGTCCAATAACGTTCATCAGGACTTCACGCTCCATCAATCCCTTACCTAAAGGATGCCTTATGTCACCCAATACGAGTGTTTTAATTGGGAAATTGACACCTTCTGCCTAAGTACTATTACAGATAATCATCCGCAAAGCGCCATTCTCAAAGCCAGTTTCTACAATCTCTCGCATCTCTTGTGGTAAGGATGCTGTATGTACAGCAAAGCCTTCTTTCAAAAAGTTGGTCTCATAGTAATCAGTTCCAAAGTTATACTCTGAAAATTCGTACAAAATATCCAGAAATTCATGTTGGCTAGCTTTGAGGAAACTTCGAGGAGAAGAAAGTTGTCCTTTTTGTATGATGTTTGCTATACATTCTCCATATTTACGACAACTCGAATTGCCTTTTTTGAAGGTTGAATAGAGCATAACAGAACCTGCATTCAAGGCCTTCATAGCCATAAGACAGGCTCGGTTTCTTTGCGTGTCAAGCTTAAATCCTTTACATTCTCCTTTACTGACGAAGGAAGTGAAATCAAAAAGAACTTTTTTATTTATATTCTCATACACATGGAGGTTTATACATGCTTTATCGGTACTTGCCAGCCCAAAACGTATTGTACATGGACGGTAAGTACTTTCGCCTACTTCTTCTTCCGTTCCACCTAACCAGGTATTGATGTCGCCAATATTAGGAATAATGGCAGAAATAAACAGGAAGCGGATATGTTCTTGCTTACGAAGTCGTGAGAGCAGCATCTCATAATTCAAACCTCTTTCCACACTCTCTATGAGTTGTCCTTCATCACAAATTACCAAAGTAAACTGTCTGAGTATATCATCGACAGCTCCTTCCAAACTCATAAAAGTCTCAGGGGTAGTAATAAAAAGGTCTGCTTCTGCCAAAATAGCTTCCGTACCAGTCATACTACTTCCGCCATAAAGGCTTCGATAAGTAAAGCCAAGTTGCCTTGATATTTTTCTGTATTTCTCTTTTAATTCATGCCCCAAAGAACGAAGAGGGGCAAGATACAATATCTTGGCATTTGGAGTTTTTTGAAGTTCTTGGTAAACGAGTAGTTCTGTAATATATGACTTTCCTGCACTTGTTGGCATTCTCAAAGAGAATGATCTATTGAAACTAAGCAGCCCTTTCTGTAATGCTTCACGTTGAGACGGCAAGAAAGAAAAGATATGCTTACGGAAAGAATATTCCAAATAACAATTCCACGAAATGGAATTGTCTAATGTATATAAATCAGTTCTGATATTGTCTTTTTGGAATTTCTTTAATATATGAAGCAACAACTGAGTATCAAAGAAATCATCTGCACTATCAAAATTCATCAGTTTAGCACGTTTTTTCAGAAGAGCCTTAAACTTTGACAGTTCAGTATTGTCACCAGTGGTAAGCCATGCTTTTATACCATGTTCTACTATCTCGTTACCATTTATTCCTCCACCTGATATTATGTAGAATATTGTTCTGGCAGCATCTGTCCGCAAATCAGCCAAGCGACAATCATGAATGTACATGGCAGCAACAGCCTCATAATTACAGAGGTAATATATTGATGCAACATACAAGGCATTGTCATTTCTATTAACTCCTACAAACTCTGACTGTTTCCAACGTTCATTGAATATCTCCATTCCATGAGCTATATTCAACAGTTCTGCTTTTCGTACATCTACATCATATTCGTTAGAATATTCTCCATCTAAAATATTGAACATTCGAGTTAGCATATTGACATAGAAGTCGGCATAACGTTCCATAAAGTCATACACAAAAGGCAAAACCTGTGCTCGCCGATATGCTGAACGCATATCGGCTGCAACAGTATCTACTATCCATTTCTTTAATGTATGGTTCATAACTTTATGCCTTATGAATTAGGGATTTCTTGATAAAGACTCTCATATTTGGATTTCAAATTATCCATTGGAATGACAAATACAGCCATTGAACGATTGTATGCGGCATTATTTTTATTAAAGTCTTGGATCTGCTTGATTAAGGTTGGTTCGACTTTAGCTATATGGTAATTCTCCATATAAGAAGAATCAACAATAGCCATAGCATTGTGCTGAGTTTGGTAAGGATGGGCAACTGCATCTTCAAAACGTTTTACCTTTTTCACCATATCGAACTGCTTGTCTCGTTTATATCTTTGGAGTAGAAAAGATAGAGTCTTTCCCTCTCTTGATATGCTATCCTCCAATGCTCCGGTTATAGCTTTGTTAATGGTGCTTTCTTCTTTATTCGGTCGTGTTGCTCTTGATTTCACCTCTACAGTCATGACCTTATCTGTATCTTTAGGCTGCTGCTCGTCAGGGCAAGACAACAACATTATGTCTGCGAAGTGAACGGCACGATTCTTCTCTTCTTTCCATCTCCACCTGATAGGAGTGACATTATATTCTGGATGAAGAGCTTTAAAAAGCAGGAATGTCAATATCTCGGCAAACTCTCCAGACTGGATGATAGGTTCTGTAGGAAGAACCTCTTTGATTTCTTCATTTCTCGTTGTTCCCATTTCGGTCACAATTTCCTCCAAATCCTCATCTGAGATATACGCCCGACGATAAGAATCCAATGAGCTTTTTATAAACTCATCGGTTCTTGTCTCATCAAACACATACATCACAATACTCTTTGCTGCATATGACGTGGTGTCTTCGGTAAAGAAAGAGAGAATATCAAACATGATTACTTTTCCTTATCAAAATATAATTTGTAGAATTGCTTTTGACGTTTCTCGTCAAAGCCTTTTTCTAAATCACTATTCTCTTTGATTGTCAAATCAAAACTATCATCAAGGTGGATGGTTGTTAACTTCTTTAACCCCGTCTTTTTTAGGGAAGAACTATCTGTCTCAAACACTTCATCTATTTCTATTTTTTTCTTTGACTGTTCATTTTTACGAAAATCATCAAAGTCTTTTACCAAATGTTGGTTTCCAAATACATTTTCCTGAAAATCATGTAATGTTATTACTTCTTCCGATTCTTTCAACATGGAAAAAGCTTTATTTACCATATTTGCTTTTTGATTCTCGTCAGTCTCTTCTAATTGAGATACGTAAGACTTACATATCTCAAACAAATTTTCAGTTTGAGTACTTCTTGTTTTTCTTTTCTTAACCTGAAGAAAAGAATCTGTCCAATACATGGCGTCACCACTCTTGGATGTCTTATCTATGACTGAAACTTGGTAACCAGAAGATTGATCCACATTGAAAATCAAACAAGCTTTTTCAAAATGTTTTAAGCTAAATCCTTGTACCTCTTCTATAGAATATCCATCATGCATAGGCGTAATTCTAAGAAATGGTGTCTTTTGCTCTGTTTTAAATAACCCTATAGCATCTGAGGTTTGACTTCCAACTACGCAATCTTTAAAATATACTACATAAAATTCACCGTTTGTGATTTTTGAGTAGGTACTATTTTCATACAGCAATTTTGCTAATTCTTGCGAACATTTTATAAATATGGATTGATCTGCAAAAGTTTCTTTGACCAAACAATAAACACTGTTGTTTAAAAGCGGGGCTTTGAACTGCATATCTGCACGATCTCTGAATGGCATCAAAAAATGTTTTACCAATATTTCATTCAGTTCATCAGTTAAACCAATTGTGTGGTTTGACAACTTTACTCCATCCATAGATAATTTATTGCCAACCTGATGAATGATTATGTTTTGAATTTTAACGTATTCTGTGTAAATCATACAAGTTACTTTGATATTATGAAAAGAATGATTGTCGCTATACCAAATATAGCAACAATTATTCCCCAAATCCATGTAGTCCACTTCATGCGATTGCGCAAAATAGAAGCATGACTACCATCTTTATTTGGATTGCTGTCTTTGAAAACATTCTCCAATTCATTCTTACATAACAACTTCTCGTATCGTTTTGAGATTTGAGAATAATGTCGTTCAAACAATTTGATTTTCTTTGATATATCATACCGACAAAGACACATATAAAATAGTGAGGCTACAAGAAGTGCAGATATTAAAACCAATACTGGCGGAGAAAAGCCTGTAATGACATCTTGTTTGGCAATCAGTCTGATAACAACGGTTGTAATGAGAAATGAGATAATTGTGAAAATATTCTTTTTCATGCCATCAATATAATCATCACTAATCTTATCTATTTTCTCTTGTAAACCAAGTAATATTTCAGATATTTTATTGCGTAACTCAATGTATTGCAATGAATTCTCTTTCTCATATATTTTATAATTAGACAATATTGAAGAAAATGTATCAACATTCAATGCCAGTGTATCCTCATTGATATTTAGTGACATTATGTTTCGAGCAATTCCGATTTTATCAAAAAGTCCGCCATTAGAATACACCCATTTGTATATATTGAAATAGATGGATGGTGTAGTTATTTCCAAGTCTTTTACGTGAGATATATTATATGATTTATTGGGATAAGCAATTAATCCCAAGAGTTTAAAAATGTAATGAGCCTCTGTAATTTGGGAACTATCAAATAGAAATGTTTGACTTAAAAGGCAACAAACTTGCATAAAAACTCGTTGTATTTCCGTTTGTGGCTCTGAAAGGTAAAAATCTTCAGGTATAAGAGTTATACCATCCAAACCATCTACAGAGCAAATGTCATTTTGAGAGGTATGCCGTATATCTCTATTACATTCTATACAAGTATCTTCATGTAGGCTAAAATCAGTATCATGCTTTATGAATGCTACACTTTCTGTATTCCATGAATTGTAGCCTTCATCGTATATATCGAAATAAATGAAATCAGAAAATACATTATTTATAGTACTTATAAATGCTAATAAATTTTTATTTAACAGTGTCCCAGTAAAAATATCTATATCATAGACCGATAGATGATGATTTACAACATGTTTGTCTATAGATATATTTATAGATAATTCCGTATTCTCATCTTCTGCATCGTATTCTTCCTTGAAATCATTCCAATTTGCTTGTCCAGAAAGATAATTTGTATTGTCAAATTCGTCAGAATCCATTTGTTTCCAACGAATAGTCATACCATCTCTTTCTGAAATTAGAGTTGTTGGTAATTCATCTGGCAATAAAGTACCTTCTTTTTGTAAACCAAATGACATAGTAGTCCTTTCACAGTCTTCTTGAATTATTAAATCCATAGGAGCCTGCGTAAAAACATTTACTATATCAAGAACCTTTACTGATGCCATAAAATTCTATTGACGTTTCAAACCACTTGCATAATTATAGCCTTCGTCACTATAAATCTTAATATATTTTTTGTCTCCATGATCTTTTCCACAATCTATTATAGATTCTATTCCTTGAATATCCTGTTTTACTTTCAGTTCCAAATCTGGAGTCAAAAATATAGAATCTTTGAATTTATCTTTGACAACTTCCGGTTTCTTTGTAAATTTGCTGTCAAATTTATATTTCTCTGGCATTTTTGCCGATTTTTCCTTAAGGTCTTTAATATTCAATGTATTATCAAATGGCGTATATGAACCAATTACTGCATTTGTAAAATGGTCTATGTCAAATTCGCCCTCACTGCGGAAATATGCAATTACTCGATTACGAAGAATCCAATAGTCTTGTTTATGATTCTTCTTTATTGGGTCTAATATATCTCTCTTTGCTGCTTTGAAAGCTTTTTCTGAATTTTTCTCATCAGAAGTCAATTCCTGCAAATCAAGAAACTCTCGATACCAATAGGCTGCCTCAGAAGAGCTACTATTTTCATCATGAGACATGATTTTATAAATATCAATAATGTCATTCTCTTTGTGAACAAAGAACACACAAGATTTGAAGATTTTTCGATTTTTAGGAAGTCCCTTACCTTCATTTCCCGATCCTGCCATAATATATTCATCATAGTCTGCCTTAATGAAGAACAATTGACTCTCAGTTTCTGTAATATCATCTTGAACAACAATGAACATACTCGTTGGAATCTCATGTCCCATGTGGCGTATGCGTTCATTGGCTATTCTTTCTTTTTCCAAGAGTCTATTAGCCATCGTTTGACAAGAAGAGTCCAAAGCTTCTTCTTTTAGAATGCGTATGACATTATTCTTGGCAGTCTCTTCTCCATCAATAAACCGATACTCTCGCTCATACTTGCTTCTATGCTTTTCTATAACCTGTGCAACATAATTTTCTATGTTAGACAAATTCTCAAAGTTTTCCTCGACAGCAGCATCGTTGTCACGGTCTATTTTGTATAGTTTATAGAATTTTAATGCCATATTATTTTATTTATATTTTCAAATAAGTAACCATGAACTACTCTTTAAAAAACTCCAAAAAATCCTTATCTATCTCAATGGTAGCACCGCAAATATTGCGGATTTCATCACCTATAATGGCTTTCTTACCTTGAATACGCTGCACATAGGCTACGACTCCAACAAGTTCTCCGTCTATAATACGCACTTTGTCACCCTTTTTGATAGGGTGGTTCTGTATCTCTGCCTTGCCAGTCATTACAATTCTGCGAAAATTGTCGAATATGGTATCAGGGATAGCATATGGCGCACTTTTGCCTGGTTCCGAAAGCATCTTATAGACATCGGACCGGAAGCGGATTTCATTAAGATTTTTGTCCTCAACTCTCACAAAGACAAAGGTGGTAAGAAAGACAGCCTCACGGACAACACGTTTACCTCGACTGTTTATCATGATACGTCTTTCCAAAGGAAGCCAAGTCTCCAAGGCGAATTTTCTGTCCTTGAAGTATTGTTCAATGAGAATCTTGAATTTCTTCTCGTAATTCACCCTTACACAAGCCACATACCAGTGCATCGGATCTGTTGCTACGAAACCATTTTCCGCTACATATCCTTCACTTTTTGCCACGGCTTCGCCGTCGTCCCCTGCAATAGTGGACGTAACCTGTGATTGTATATTTGTCTCTTTCATCATGCGAATCAAGTTCGTTTTTTGATGTCGATCATCTGAATCTCTATATAAGAGACACAGAATCTCTCTGCAAAAATACGAAAAATGTTGGAAACTAGCAAATTATGGGTGTTAAAAAATTAATATCATTCTACGAAAATCAACATTTTTTTACTCTTCTTTTCGTACACAATCTCCTAAGTCGTTGATTGAACGAAAGTTTTCGGTTTTTCTGTATCTCTTATATAAAGATTCTGAAAAATTGGTTCATTTTGGTTCATTTTACAAAATCCCTCTTTTTATTCTTTTTTGTGGCTTATAGAGCTGCCAGTATCTTGGCGTTGGCATCATCCACTTCTGAGCTTTTGATGGAGCGGAGATAGATTTGTGTGGTGGTTTCGGAGTCATGTCCCAATGCCTCGCTGATGACGGAGATAGAGACATTGTTGTCTCTTGCCGCCGTTGCCCAGGAATGGCGGGCAACATAGAGGGTGAGCTTGCCCTTGATTCCTATCTTAGCACCTAGCTTCCTGAGATGGTAGGAGATACGGGATTCTGCATTGTGATACAGGCGCACCTCTTCCTGCTTTTTGTCAATAGTTTTGTCATGGCTTTTGTTTCCAGCATCAACAAGGAAAGGGAAGAGATAAGGTGAGGAGGCAGTCTGCGCCTGATACTTTTCCAACATCTCCTGCATATCCTTCTCCCATCGGATGGTGAGGCGTTGACCTGTCTTGCTTCGGGTGTAATGGAGATAACCGTCCTTGAGGTCGGATTTGCGGAGATGAGCCAGGTCGATGAATGAGATACCACGCAGATAGAAACTCATCAGGAATGTATCTCTTGCCATCTCTTCTTTGGAAGTGAGATCCTTGACAGATTGCAGACTCTTGATCTGGCTGACATCCTCTGTAGGTATGGCTCTCTTGCGGGTTGGGGCAATACCGGTATAGACACCCGTAAAGGGATGCTGCTGTGGCGTCAGTCCCTTTGCCACAGCTTTGTTGTAGGTGGAACGGAGGATGCGGAGATAGAAGGAACTGGTGTTTTTGCATACCTCCGCCGTATGATGCAGATACGCCTCATACGAGCGCATCACTTCAGCATCAATCTCTCTTAGGGCAATATCCTTGTTGTCTCGGTATCGCTTAAAGCTGTTGAGGGTTGCCTTGTAATGCAGCGAGGTGCGGTATTGCCCGTTCTTCAGCAACAGGACGATGAGGAGGTTCATGAACTGGAATAACGACTCTGATGTTTTCTTGTTTCTTGACATAATACGTAAATATTTTTGTAAATTATAAAAAAATGATAGGGACACCTCTGTCTCTTTCAAAGAAACAAAGATGCCCCTCTATATAGTAAGGTATCAGAATCGATAGTTTGCACATACCCGTTGTGATGGCTGACGAACTCGCTCGCTTTCATTCATAGGCAGTGTTGTTGCCGGGTTCATCTCTTCCTTTTCTGCAGCCTGCTGCGGTGGTGCCAGTTCCAGTTGTATCTTTCTATCCAACGCCGCCAGTTCCGCTTTCAGACCTTTCAGTTCTTCCTCTTTCTTCCAAGTCTTGCCAGCTATCTCTTCCAGTTGCGGTATTTCCTTTTCCAAATTGTTGTACTGATACTTGTAATGACCCACAACAACAAAGCGGTTATCAACGAATGGAAGACCGCTTTCAAAGCTTGTCTCGCTCACAACCTTGATGGGGAAACCATAAATTGCACCTATTTCCTTGTATTCCCCATCTGTCCTTTCCGTTTTTGCCATCCTTTGAAGATGTTTGCCTATCACTTCCAGATTATTGGACTCGAGACCGTTAAGGGTGATGAGATTGAGTATATTCCCGTCCTTGTTCTTCTTCGTCTGACTCATAAACTTGTCATAGTCCGCTGTCATGCCTTTGAGTATAGCTCGATTGCCGTCCAGTTCTTCTGACTTTGATTTCAGTTTCAGTTCCGAATCACGTTTGCCCCTGTTGAATGATTTGCGCTCACCCTCCAGAGAAGCAATCTTCTTCTCCAACTTCGCCTTGTCAAGCAAGTCGGTATTTCCGGAGAGAATAGCCATATACTCTGAAAAATTCATGCCCGATTTCTCGTCCATCGCTCCCTCGTCAATGGTTAGCTATCTCGTTGCCAGCACGAACTCCACGACCATTGCGTTGTTCAAGATCTGATGGACGCCAGGGCGTATCACAATGATGAATCGCCACACACCGTTTTTGTGCATTTACGCCTGTACCTAACATAGATGTGGAGCCGAACAATACTCGTACCGAACCCTCGTTCATAGCTGCTATCACCGCCTTTCTTGCCCTCTCGTTCTTGCACTCCTGAATGAAGCGGATTTCAGATGAAGGTATTCCATAATCCTCTATCAGCTTACGCTTGATTTCAGAATACACGTTGAATTCCCCAGGTCTGTATGTGCCAAGATCTGAGAATACGAACTGCGTCCCCTTGTGATTGTCATAGCGTTTGTAATAGTCCGCTATCATCTTGGCACAATGGCTCGCCTTGTTGTCGGGATGGTCCTCACAAGTCGGGTCTATCATGCGCATGTCGAGAGCCATCTTTCGGGCATAGTCTGTGGCTATGAGCATCTTTGCCTTCTCTTCTGTTTCCGACAGTGGCAGTCTTCCGAGAATGGTGGCATCACCCGTCTTGGCAAACTCCATCAGCTTTTGTATGAAGTCTTCCTGCTCGGGTGTCGGTGGTATGTTATGAAGAATCTCGTTCTTCTGTGGTCTGTCCACACCAACCGCCTCCGCCGTGCGATAATCGGTTATCTCGTTGTAGAAAGCAGCAAGCTCCGGTACCTTGATGAAGTATCGGAAACGTTCCTTCTGTACGATGTTGTTGGTGACGTTAAACTCGAAGTCGGTAGTCTTCTTGGCGAAGATTGCCGCCCACGCATCGAAACAGCGGATGTCCTGACGCTCCAGTTCCTTGGGGCGCAGGTACTTGAAAAGCAGATACAGCTCAGTCAGTGAGTTACTGATGGTTGTTCCCGACAGGAATGTCGCTCCCAGATCTCTGCCTGTCCGCTCCTGTATGGTACGGATAGCAAAGAGCATGTTGAGTGCCTTCTGGCTTCCCTCGCTGTTGCCAAGTCCTGCCACACGGTCGTGACGGGTGTTGAACATGAGGTTCTTGAACTGGTGGCTCTCGTCCACAAACAAGTGGTCGATGCCCATCATGCGGAAATCCATCACATCATCGGTACGTTGCTCGATGCTATAGGCTATCTTCTGCAACTTTGCCTCCAAGTTGAACTTCCGCTTTTCCAGTCCTTTGAGCATTCCCCTCGACACGTCTTTGCCCTGCGTGCGTATCACTTCCAAGTTTTCCTCCACGGTATCAAGCTCCGCCTGCAATATCTGCCGCTGGAGTTCTGGCGATTGCGGTATCTTCCCGAACTGGTCATGCGACATGATTACACAGTCATAGTCGTTGTTCTTGATGTTGTTGAAGAAACTGACACGGTTCTTGGTGGAAAAATCCTTCTCCGAGGCATAGAGTATCCTCGCATGGGGATAAGCTGTCTGATAGGTGGCAGCTATCTCCGCGACATTGGCTTTCAGCCCGATAATCATCGGCTTGTGAGCCATACCGAGGCGTTTCATCTCATGCGCAGCCATGCACATGATGAGGGTCTTGCCTGTACCTACGGCGTGGTCACATATCCCGCCTCCGTTCTGCAAAAGCATCCATACACAATCCTTTTGACTTGGGTACACACTCTTGACACCATACTTTCCGCCAAGGGCTTTCAAATCTAGACCGGGGAAGGTCTGGTGAGAACCGTCATACTTCGGACGCACGAAGCAGTTGAACTTCCGGTTGTACATCGTGGTCAAGCGTTCCTTAAAGGAGTCAGAC
>QWCV01002746.1_pt1 | contig 13800 bp, 17 predicted proteins | sample 1972621 | NCBI WGS metagenome assembly QWCV01 (sample SAMN09866699, study PRJNA288562) | Human gut metagenome isolate pre2_stool, whole genome shotgun sequencing... | isolation source: gut | host: Homo sapiens | place: USA: California
ATCGCCATCCTGCTGGTGTTGGCGCTCATCTTCCTGCTCCTGCAGAAGGATCCAACACAAGCGTAATGTCACCCATCAATCAGCAACAGGAACGCCGAAGCAGCGATGAAACGGCAGATCCTACCGCCCGAGCCGCGACCTGAAACAATTTAGCCCTGCACAACGCACATATTTTGGCAGGGCGGTAGTTGTCGCAAATTCTGCGACAACTACCGTTCGTAAATCGAACGCTATAATCAGAAACTTTCAGATGCTGAGTTCCATGCAGTACCCCCTGTGACCGCAATGCGGGCAGGTAAGCTTGCGTGTCTTGGGCGTGTGTGCGGCGAATACGAACTCTCGCATACCCGGCTGGAAGGTCTCATGGCAAGCCGGACATAGGTACTGCACGCGGGAGCGATAGTACTTCATCGCCGCAACAGTGAGCGCAATCGCCAGCAGAACGGCGACCGGCAGCGGCCACCATACGTCTGTCATCACACCGATGACGAGGCATGCAATTTGCAACAAAGTCGCGGGCAATGCGATTGCCAGTATGACCAAATATGTGGTGCGCAGGGAATGAGTGGTTGTGGTGTTCATAACGGTTGCCATGTCGGTTAATGTTGACGATACGAAGTCAGACGCCGAGACCGTCAGTGCTTTGCGCAGCTGCAAGCAGTCATCAAGACGTTGCTTCTGCTCGGCGATACCCGACTGCAAGGATGCCGTCTGCTGATCCAGCAAATCAACCAGCACCCGTTCCGGCCGCTCGTCCGACAGAATCGAGCGAATCTGCTCCAGCTTGAAGCCGAGTCCTTTGAGAAAAAGGATGACCCGCATCCGCTCGACCTCTGCAGTCCCGTACAGCCTTCGGCCGCCGTCGCTGATCTCATTGGGAATCAACAGACCTTTGGCGTCGTAGTACTGCACGGTTCGCACACTCACACCAGTGAGTTTGGCGATGTCCCCTGTGGTGTATCGGCTGTCCGTTTCATCGTCCATCGACATGGCCCAACCTCCTTTCACCAAGCAATATGCCGCATTACGCAACGTCACAAGCAACATATGACGCAACGTCGACCACAAAACCTTCACATATAAGCGGACTGTAGAAAGACATCCGACCATCGCAATTGCGCACTGGTTCACAGTGAACACCCCGAACCAGTTAGACGGCAGAACAGAATTACAGCCACACCTGTTCTTCAGGCTTTACCTCGCCGACCGCATTGGCCACACGTATGGCATCATTCCGACTCAATCTACCGGCGAATCCCTGTAGATCCGACCGGCGGAACCGCACCAGCTGCGCGCAGCGAGCGGTCGTCAGATGGGTAAGCCCGGCATGCTCATACTCGGGCAGTTGCACATCGCCCGCCCCATGCCAAGTTGGATTGCTGGTCAGTTTCACAGCCACTCCACCGTCGTCGTCGGCTTGTATGACGATGGCGGCCACGTATGGTTGCGTGATTTCGTCGGATCATCCTCGAACCGCACCCGCATGCGATACACGTCGAAGACATGCAGTTGCTCCGGAACCGGCATCAATTCCGGAATATCATGATTATTCGCCATCGCGCCACGCCTTGGGCAGTACGGCAACACCATCGGAGCCCCGGCTCGGATTCAACACCATGGCGTTCGGCACTTCGACCACCGGATATCCCTGTTCGTCGACCCCACGGTACGTAACTCCATTGGCGGCAACATGTCCCGCGTGAGGCAGCACGGGTTCAGGCGCCCTCACCTCGAACGGAATACGACGCTGCGACACCAACTGCACGCTGGCCATATTCACGAACGTATTGAAATTCAATCCCATGGAATCAAGAATGGCGTTCACTTCGGCTTTGAGATCATCATCCATGCGAACAGTGGTAGTGCTCATAATGAATCCTTTCTAAAGCCAATTGTATTACTAATGACTTCTTTTCTCAATATAATCCGTAGGATGCTTAACGCTTTTGCATCATGACCTTGACATCGGGACAATCCCACGCGAAACCAATCTCTGCCTTTGCGCTCATCAGCTGGGGAGCTCACGGTCACACTCATGCGTCGCAGACCACGAGCCTCGCTCGGCGTGCTGTCTATCGCGGTGCTGCTGGTCGTGGCGCTCGTGTTCCTGCTTCTGCAGAAGGATCCGACGCGAGACTAGAGACGTCTGCTAAGAGCGGGCCGCATGCGACCCGATGAAGGCGCGTACGGTATCCATGTACTCGTCCATGCGCACCAACAGCGCGAGATGACCGCCGTCACCATGTCGGCGTGCGACGCAGCATCGATCAGCAAATCGGCCATATGCCGCTGATACGGCTTGCTCAGCAACTGCTTGAGGACATCGCACAGGCCCTGCATCAGCCGCCGTTCGCCAGACGACAGGTCTTGCGTCTTGCGCATCACGGCCCACGCCATCAGACGCCGGTGCAGCGGCATCGATATCAGGCGAAGCGTCCGCTTCCACTTGCGATGGCACGCGCCAGTTCGGCGTTCGTCGCGAACCGCTCCTGATAATCGAAGGTGATGACCGAGCGGTCCTCGACGAACCGTTCAAAATGCAGGCAGAACAGTCGGACAGCCCGATTCCGCCCGGCAGGAGCACAATCGTTGCGCGGGCGGAGGGATTGCGATGATACCGGTATGCGAAGGGTTCGCCATCCGGCAATCGCATGGTTTGCAACGGATACCGCTCACGAGACGCGGCGAGATCATCCATCGGCCGTCCTTTCCTTGCTATTTCGTCCGCCCGGGCTGCCCGGCGCCTTGTCCGTCGTCGTTGCGCCTGCGATAATCCTTGACCAGCTGGATGATGAGGCTCGCTATGCCGCACAGCACGCCGCCGATCGGCCACGGCAGCCAGAACAGGCCCACGGAGCTCCAGTCGTCATGCAGCATCCACGGCCCCAGAAACAGTAGGCACAGGGCGGTTATCGTGGCCAGCGACATGATGATGCCGCATACCGCACCGGTCAGATTGTCGTAGAAATCATGCCCGGCTGCACGCTCTTTCTTGCCATCGGTATCGGCCTTCTTGTTGTAGCCGTCGATGTCGAGCATGCCGTGCCGTATTCCGCAGTAAACGAAACTGAAGACGGCGACCGAGTACAGCATCAGCATGATCGCGTTCGGCCATCCATCGCTGATGCCCAACACGTCATCGGCGTACACAGTCACCGCTATGCCGATCAGGATTGCCGCTATACCGCCCACGATGCCGACCACCAGCAGACGCGTCTCGCGGCTGCGATCCTCATCGGTGTAGAAATCCTCGATATACGGATGGCGGCGTTTGAACTCGGCGTGCGACATGCCGCCCGGGACCAGCATCGCCAGCCCGGCGATCACACCTATGCAGATGCACAGGAACGTGAGGAAGTCATTGAGCCGCGTCACGCCGAGGATGGAGTTGCTTGAATCGAACAGATTGCAGATACCGACCGCCGCGATGATCGCCGCAACGCCGCCGGAGATGAGCAGCGCGAACCGGCGGCGATGCTCGTCGTAGCCGGTCAGGTCCTGCGGCAGGGTGGCCGTATTGGCGTGCACGGCGGGGCGGGGCGAACCGGTTCCGTACGGTGTCTCGCCGGTCGGCACGCCCGTGAGGCTTGGCTCGATGGCACCGGCCGCACCGAGATGCGCGGGCTCGTCGGCGTCGCCTATACTTCCCTTCGCGTTCCCCGCATGTGCAGGGCTCCCGGCATCTTCACCGGTCACGCCTCCGACAGTCGTGCCGCAGCCGGTTGCCGATGCGCCGTGCGAGTCCGGCTGGCTGGCGCTCACGCTCACGTCGCCGAGCACGAGGTCGTCAAGCGTGCAGCCGAACAGATCGCAGGTCATGAGCAGCTTGTCCATTTCGGGGTAGGCCTTCTCGGATTCCCATTTCGAAATGGCCTGCCGCGAGACGCCGAGCAGCATGGACAGTCGCTCCTGGGTCATGTTGCGTTGGGCGCGCAGGTATTGCAGGTTGGTGCGGAAGCTCATCATCAAATCCCTTCTCAAGTGATTCCATCATGTCATGTTCGGCCGATGACCCCACTATGGCACGCCGTCCGCGCCATCCGCCACCATCTTACGGTTGCAATCGCCGACCATGCCCCGCAACCGTGCGCAACCACAGGTTGCATCGGCGGAATCCCGCCGTTTTGATGTCCTATATCACAATCCTCACGAAATCGATGTTCCCCGCCGCAACCGCCGCCATGCCGTATCGAGGTCGAGCGAGCGGCCCGGCAGCTTAGACCAGGTGTCCAATTCGTCCCCATATCTGCGCGGGATTAAGTGCACGTGGAAATGCATCACCGACTGCGCCCCATGATGACCCTTCCCGGTGTCAAGATATGCAACGAATCGTCCTCAATGATACAGGCGCGAGTATGGTACCGGGCCAATCGGGCATCAAGCGAAAGCAAATCTCGGGATTCCGGGAATCCGCATCATGCGCACTTGTGCGGGAATATGAGTCATCCTCGCACAAACATCATCGAGAACGATCACCGCACTATGCGTCGTACGAATCATCATCACGCACCGAATCATCGTCGTCGGGCATGACCGCGACGGTCCTGACCTCGGTTTTCAGCAGGTACTTCTCGGCGAAGTCCAATGTGGTGGACACCATCGCAACCCCCTTCTTGACGTGCGAACCATTGACATGGCACCGGCGAGCCCCTTGCCGCCGGCACCCACCATCGAAGCACGTCGCAGGGCGCGACACAAGACCGCGGACATATGAAAAATCTATGGCTCGCTCAACCGACGCTCTCAAAACTCGCAGATATAGGCCGTCATCGGGCAGCTGGGCCAGATACGGGCGCAGACCGGTACCGCGATACCAGTCGAGGATCGCCTCATACCCAGGCAGCGCATGGTAGTAGTTCGTCTCCCACACGTCGATGTGCGCGGAGAGCGGGGCGAGCAGATCATAGTATGCGCTTACGTCGAAATTGTCGCCGCCGAGATTGCAGTAGCGGCGTATCTCGCTGATCCACTGCCGCCATTTCGGCTCGCACGCGGTCTCGCGCATGATGATGTGCGGCGGCAGGTTGATGTTCTCGGTGAATTGCGCCGCCGCGATGCCGCCGGCGTTAAGCCGTCACAGCATGGAGGGCAGCACCCGTTCATGATTCGGCACCCATTGCAGGCAGGCGTTGGAGAAGACTACATCGAAATCGGTGTCGAGCTCGTCGAGCGACCCGGCGTCCAGCACATCGAAATCGCAGTCGGGGTGGAGCTTGCGCGCCGAGGCGATCATGTCCGGGGAGCTGTCGATGCCGAGGATCCTCGCCTGCGATTATAGGCTCGAAAAAAAAGAGACGCCCCTCCCGGAAGGAGGGGCGTTCTGTTCTGTGGAGCTAAGGGGATTCGCAACTATTTGTTGATATTTTGCCATTTTCTCGGCGTGTCGCTCAATATATGGAGTGTTTAGTGGAGCTTTTTTGCCTGTGCAACGTTCGCCCTAGCAGAGCCTTTGTCTATCTGTTGAGCCTTTGGTGATAAGTCCGTTTATGAGACTCGTCGTTTTGGCAAAATAGTATTCCCTTGTTATACTGATAACCATTGCATAGGCAAAGGTTTTAATCATATGAAAATGAATAATCAGAAGAAGCTGTTAACCGCTGGAGATGCGTCATCGGCGCTTGGCGTATCGGTGGATACCATTCGCCGGTGGGATAAGCTCGGTCTGCTCAGAAGCGTGCGCGACTCGTGTAACGTCCGGCTCTTCGATCCCTCGGAGATCGAGCACGCGAAACGGCAGCATGAATCACCCAAGGAGCTTGGCGCTCCCTCTTTCCATGTGCTTAAATCAGATCCGACCGAGATGACCACGGTCGAGCTGTTCGCCGGAGCCGGAGGCACCGCGCTTGGACTTGAGAACGCCGGTTTCGAGAACCTCATGCTATCCGAGATCGATCATGCGGCATGTGGGACGCTCCGCCATAACCGACCGCAGTGGAACGTCGTCGAGGGAGATGTCGCGCAGATCGATTTTTCCGGATTCAAAGGGAAAGTCAATCTCCTTCAGGGCGGCGTCCCCTGCCAAGCGTTCAGCTATGCCGGAAAATCGAAAGGCTTCGGGGATACGCGCGGAACGTTGTTCTTCCAGTTCGCGCGTGCCATCGGGGAATGCAAGCCTGATGTCATCATGATGGAGAACGTCCGTGGTCTTTTGACGCACGACGGGGGTAAGACCATCCGCACAATGCTCTCCTGCCTGATGGAAAAGGGATACCGAGTCGCGATCAAGATACTCCGCGCCCAATTCCTTGATGTCGCGCAGAAGCGCGAACGCCTTGTCATTCTGGGGGTGCGCGACGATCTCGACATGCCGATACTGTTCCCCAAGCAGAGCGGCGAGCTAATGACTCTCTGGGACGCCATCGGGGACTGTCCGAAGTCTGACGGTGCAGCATATCCCCAGCGTAAACGCGAGATACTGGAACTGGTTCCGCCGGGAGGATATTGGCGTGACCTGCCGGACAATCTGCAACGCGAATACCTGAAGGGGTCATACCACCTGCCGGGAGGCAAAACGGGCATGGCCCGACGCCTCGCGTGGAACGAGCCGTCCCTGACCCTGACCTGCGCTCCTGCGCAAAAGCAGACGGAACGTTGCCATCCGGCGGAAACGCGTCCTCTCACCGTCCGTGAATACGCGCGCATCCAGAGCTTTCCCGACGAATGGGAGTTCTCTGGCTCGATGGCGGCACGATACAAGCAGATAGGCAACGCGGTTCCCGTCAACATGTCCTACCACATCGGCAAGGGTATTCTCGCCATGCTGAAAGGTGAAAGACCCGACGATTTCGTTGAGGTTCCTGCCCTGACGGAAGAACAGGTCGAAGACGCCGCTTATCTGAAGATGATCGCGTTGGAATACACCTGAACCTAGGCTGGGAAAACCGAGCTGTACAGCAGTTCCATGGTTTTGCGGTCAATCGTCGAAACCATGGAATCGCTGCTTCTGATATCCGCGAATATTGCGGGCAGTGCCTCGTAAAGCTCATGCAGGGCGTTCTTGTATTCGAAAACGATCTCGTACGCGGTGGCGCCATCGCATCGTCTGACCGTGTTCTTGGCCTTTCTGCCGGATGGTTCCCACTTTTCGTCATATCGGTGCGTGTCTGCGGGGACTATCTGGAATAGATAGCCTTGTGAATTCGTCAAACGCGCGGCCGCGTCTATCTTGTCCCACACGTCTTTTTCGTCCGACGCCTTTATCGTGTTGAACCTGTTCTTCACTTCCGCGACGACCGGTTTCCCTATGACCGGATGCACATACCCGTCCACGGTTTTGATGTCCAGCACGCCGCCGGCCGTTCCCAAAGTCGTCCAATGCGGAGCCAGTCCAAGAATCCCCTGATGCATGTCCCCAAGAGCGTTGCTCAGAGACTTGTTTATCTTCCTTGTTTTTTCAAAGCCCAGACTGTCGTTCAGGGATTCACCGGTAATGAGCGCCTGCGTCAGAATGAGGAAAGGATCTGGAGGCAACTGTTTCTTGTTCCTTTCGGGGGCGAAGAACTTATCGAAGTTCCTTTTAACCTCGTAATACAAGGCGTCGTTGTCTATCCACGTCAATCCGTAGTCGTGTTTGTTCATTTTTACCCAATCTCAATCAGATTTAACCGGTTTTTTAATTCTATCGGTCAATTCCCCCTCCTGCACCAATGGTGCTGACTTTTATCGAGTTTGATGGAGGTTCTTTTATCCGCATAGCATCTAGTGTCGTGGGGGAAACGCCCTGCGCAGATAGGAGCATTACGATGCGTGTCCCAGTTGACCAGACGGCATTCGCCGACGGAATCCGGTTCCAGTTCGCAGAGCCGGTCGCAGTCTATGAGAACAACCGCCGTGTCGATGGCAAACAGGCCGTGGATGCCGACGGCGTGCCATTGTGGTCAGTGCAGATTCTGATTCTTCGCGCAGGGCGTCGTTCCGAGCTCGAGACGGTGAAAGTGCCATCGATTGTCGCCATCAATATCCCGCCGACCACGCCAATCGTGTTCGACGGCCTGACGGCTACGACATGGGAAAATAATGGCCGCTCCGGTATCTCCCTGTCCGCCCGTGGCATCGCTGAGGCCTGAGCATCCTCCCTTATTCTCATCTCCGCATAGAAGAAGGTGGCTCCCGAAATGGAAGCCACCTTTCTCTACAAAGGATGCAATTATGAACGGTTCAATAAAATTTGCCACGCATCCAGCGACGTCAGATCTGGTACTTCTTGCTATTTTCGGCGCGATCGGTTCAGTATTTCTTGGTGTCATCGGTACCAGTTTCTGGATCATCGCGATCTACATCGTATAGGCAACCGGGCTTGCATGGATATGGCTCTTCCTGACCTCCATGATCGCCGTCGGACTCGTCGCGCTAGGGCTTCTGGCACATGACCCCAAGGTGCGGAAGACCGCGCGGTGGCTTGCCCCCGTGCTTGGCGACTACGATCGCGGCATCCGTCGCGCTGCCCGCAGACGCGGCAACCGTTGGCTTCGCGACTGCAACCTCATACCCACCCGTCCAAACGAAGTTTTGATTCCAGGCGTATCCGCTCCCCCGAAACATGTGAACTACTCTTGTTGGCTACGCTATCCAGCCGGACATCGTGAAGGGCATCTTGAACTGCGTGACCTACCTCTGAAAGGCATTACGACGGAGAATCTGCGTCGTTTGTACGCCGATTCCCTAGGACTGCTTCATGCCGCTGATTTCGAGGTGACGCGACCGAATCCACAGAAATATCCGAATCGTTGGCTGGTGAGATTGTTCGCATCCGACCGTCTGTCTACGCTGGCGTCACCTAGCGTGCTCGATCGTCTGCCGAACGTATCCATCGAAACCGGTCACGTAGCCGTGACCGTCGGCAGGACTCTGAATGGTGTGCGCCATGTGGATTTATCTGGCATTTCGGGCATGACCATCGCAGGGCAGCCGGGTGCTGGCAAGACCGCAGGTGTCAATGTTCTGGTGGCTGGGCTGGCGTCACGCCCAGATCTAGTAAGTTTGTACATTGCCGACGGCAAGGGCGGCAGTGATTGGGCATGGTGCTCACCATACGTGACTCGATATACGAACAACGACAATTTCGATGATATTCTTGCGATGCTCCACGAGGTGCGTGATCTGATGCGTACGCGTCTGCGTTCAAACGTTGCGGAACATGGTGACTCGAATTTCTGGCATTGGGAACCGACTTTCAATGACTGCGCGGTGGTGGTGATTCTGGACGAAATACAAAACTGGATCACCCCAGCCGTGAAGACCAAGGAGACTAAGGAGAAGTCGGAGGAATTCATCGCTCCGGTCATTGATATCGTGAAGAAGGGTAGATCGGCTGGCATCACGCTGATCGCGATGACTCAGAAACCGACCACGGACGCATTGCCGTCTGTGCTGTGCGACAACGCCGCCTTGAAGGTCGCTTTCCGTTGCTCCACGCCGGAGATGGCGAAGTCTGCACTCGGTAGCCTGCCGGATGGTTCGTCCAGCCCCACCGCCATTGATTTCGTCCAGAAAGGCATGAGTGTGATGACCATGGACTCCGGCATGGCCGAGTACGTGCAATGGGATTATCTGCCCGAGTCGGATATCCCTGCACTGCTTGATGCAGTTCGCTGAACTCACGCCGCCGAGGCGGCGTGCCGGACGTGCCGCCGGCCGTGCAAACGGTCGAACGGAACGTCCGGCCATTCATATAGGCATTGGTGTTTCCTCTGCGCGTAGCACGACTGCATGTATAGCCGCCGTAGGCGGCGTCCGCTATTGGTCGTTTTTCCGTTCTATTGTCCGCGTTTCTGAGGAGAACGGTGCGCTGTTCACGCTCGTTCTGCTCGAATCCGGCTGCTAGTTGAACGAAGATGAATAGCTTCTGAACGCATGGTTCACTGAAGATGAATCTTTGTGACGAAAATGGAAAGATTATTCAAGCCTCTCGGTTAGGGGGTATCAAACCGGTTTGGTCGACGCATACGTACGTGCATGAACAATATCGCTATTTTTACGTGTCGTGCCACGTCAGGAAATGCGGGTCTGACCGCTTGCGATCAGGATATTACCCCGCATTTCCGTGACTTTTTACTTTTCTTTCAGGAATGGCGGAAGTTCGCCGTTTTCTGGGCTTCAAAAAAGTCTTGCGAAAAAAGTTGTCACTTTCTACATAGCGACTCGCACCGAAACGAAAGGACGGTGTGAAATGTCTGATGTCGATATTAAGCGGATGGCTCGTAGCGTGGAACGCGGCCAGGGATTGACTGCCAATGCCAAAAGGAACCTATGGATGGTAACGCTATTGAATCCCCAGCAGAACGGTGTTCCAGCTGGTCTGACTCCTGATGAGTGTGCGGAATGGGCTTTGAAGCACTGGTGTCTGAACGAATCTGGCGGGTTACGCAAAAGCCGAGGTGCGCTGGTTGCATACGAAATCGCACCCACCACAGGAACACCGCACTTGCAAATGCTCATGTGTGCCACGAATTCAGGATGTACGGCTGAGAGGGTGCTTAAAGCTTGGCCTGCCGCCGATATCGAAGTCGTTCGTGATTTCTCTGGCGCGGTTGATTACATCTACAAGCGTGGTGAATATGCGGATAAGGCGTTTACGCAAATTGTTCCTGCACGGGCGATGGACAATGAACTTGTTCCGAATCCACAGCGTTCTAGACGGAATAAGGAAAAAAACTCTGACTCATGACTCGAAACGTCGTTTGGTGTGGTCTGCGGTTTTTGAGGATGGCATGACGGCTGCGCAGATTTACGCCGACCCCGAACTGGCTGTATACGCTTCCGGCATGGATATCGTGCTTGATCGCTGGATTCGTGAACGTGATGGGTCTCAGCCTCGTCCCGAAATCCATGTTCTATGGCTGCAAGGCGAACTGTCGTCTCTGTCGTTGCTGTCCGCTGTGCGCTCTGAATTGTCGAAACGTTTTGGCGCGGCTTGGGGGAGTGGACTTTGGGTGACGTTGCACAGCCGCAGCTTTCGGGCAATACGCGTGCTGTTATGGTTAGCCTGCCTAGCAAGGTGGAACGTTCGGAGGTTGACTCTGATTTGTCCAAGCTCTGCGATCAGTCGCCGTTGCAGGTTCGTAGAACCTATCAGCAGACTTTCTGGGCTCGTTGGGAGTTTGCGGTGATTGTGAATGAGGTTTCTCATCCATTCGAGAGCGTGTTGAGGGAACTCCTGTCCGCTTACCGCTTGACTGTCATGCGTATATCTGACGCGAGCGGCGAAAGCGTCCGTCAACAAGTTGGCGAGGGGTTTGATCTGTGCATGTCTGATGGTCTGCCTGAGCTGTCAGATGGTGACGTTGTCGAGTCACCCTTCGCGGAACTGGAGTCCGGGGAAGCCGTGCTGCAGTGCGAGAAGGACGGCAATCTCCCGTCTGTTGAACTGTCACCGGAGGAACTTGCCAGTTTAGCTCGGATATTGTTGCAGTTATTGCAGCTTCCTCTATCTGAACGTTTTGGGAGTTTGTCGCTCTTCGAGCGTAAACGTTTTGACGATTTGACTAAGAAGTGTCTTGTTGCTCTGACGATGCGTTCTTGTCGTATTGATGGCACGTCTGTTGAGCCATTGTTAGAGGACTTTTTCTGATTTATCTCAGATATCTGAGGAATTGCCGTGGTTGCTGTCCTCTGGACGCTCCCAGAAATTGACTCCTGATTGGATGGCCTTTCTTGCTGATTTGAACGAAGCTTGCATGACGGCAAGGAGGGTTCTCAATTGACTTTGCTTGCTTGCTTTTATGCAACGTCTGGCGATGGTATCCGTGGCTCTGCTGTGGTCTTTGTGGAGGTGCTTAATGGCTCTCCCTGCTGACGGTAATACTGGCTATGAACTGGTGCCACGCTTGGTGACGGTCTCGCATGCGGCGGAACTTGTGGATTGTTCTCCTGATTTGATTTACGATCTGATTCGTCATCATCGCGTGGAGGCTCGCGTGCTTCCGGGGCATCCGCGTTCGACCCGCGTGAACGTCGTATCGTTGATGGAGGCTTTTAAACTGGCTCGCTGAGAATCATTTCATTTGAGCGAGTTTGGCGGCAAGTTTCTCTTGTTCTTCCTGTAAGGCCTTTATCTTCTTTTCGATATCTTCAGCAGTTGCGGGCATCATCAAGTAAGCCGGCACCATCTACGGCTTTTCGCTGAGCTTCCTCGTCTTGCCGCCAATATCCTGTTTCTACTTCCATTGAATCGTGTCTGGTGACGGCCTTCTGCGTCGCAGGGCCGTCACTGGTGCGACTCACCATCGTCGAAAACATCGCCTTGAGTTGATGCGGGGTGATATCTGGTCTTCCTGCGTTTTTTGCCGCTTCCTTGAAATGATCGCGTATCGAGTTTGGACTGGCTATATCGTAGCCACTTGCCGGGCTTTCGATGAACATTGCATCCGGCTCTGGTCTGACGTGCGTTCGCAGCCATTCAGTGAGCATGGGCATGAAGCTTTGTGGAATATAGAGCCATGCGTTGGAGCTTTTTGTTTTGGGCGTGGCCAGGCGTAGAGGCCCCCTGTCGCCTTCTCCCCTATTGAGACCGTGGCTGATATGCACACGTCGGTTGGGTAGGTCGAAGTCCTGTCGCTGCAATGCACACACTTCACTGATTCGTAGTCCCAGCATGGCTGCGGTGTACTGAAATATTCGGCACCATTCGGGCATGTTGTCCGTAATGGTTCGAAGTTCCTCATTTGTGATGACTGGTACGTCATGTCGTTTGCTTTTCGCGCGGTGGACGTGGGGCAGTGTGCAGGGTTGTTTTTCCAGCAATCCGTCTTCGACGGCCTTTTTGCAGATGCGCTTGAGCATCTGATAGGTACGTTCCTTTGCGTCGGGCTGATCCTTGAGCGCATTGCCATAATACCAACTTTTCACTGCGTCCTCAGTGATGTCGCAGACGCGCCCGTGGGTGAACGACATTTCTAGAACGTGTCGCAGCGCAACGTCGTAGACGTTTTGGGTTCCGGGTTTTTCCCCTGTTTGAATTGTTCTACGAACAGATATGCGTATATTTCGAATTGCGTATTCCTCCGCGCAAGTTCTGCTTCCTTTTTCGCCTCACGCTCCTGCCAACTCGTCCATTCCGCATCGCCACGTTTTACAGCGTCCAGCAGCGTCTGTTCGCTTGACCGCCATCTTTCCGCGTCAATCCTGTTTGCAAAACCACGTTTGACGTCTCTTTTTTGGGGTAACGGATCCAGCGGGTCTTTATAATGCGCCATCCAGAGCTTCTTGCTCTTATCATAGTAGACGCCTTTTATGGTTGTTCTCATGGTTGCGAGTATATGTTAGGGGGAGGAGTGTTTAGTGGAGTATTTTCGGTGTCTTAAATGAGCTTACTCGACTTATTGTTTTTTGTTCGGCCATCTGAAAACATTGGAACCCCACCGATTTTGGTATGAAAAAGAGCTTCCAGATTGCTCTGAAAACTCTGCCTGTGGAGCTAAGGGGATTCGAACCCCTGACCCTCTCCATGCCATGGAGATGCGCTACCAGCTGCGCCATAGCCCCGAAAACCGACCACCGTAGCGGCCGTGGGTGATGTAGGAATCGAACCTACGACCCCTTCCGTGTGAAGGAAGTGCGCTAGCCGCTGCGCCAATCACCCAGTGCACACCGAAGTGAACTTCGGCATCCGTGGGCGATACAAGATTCGAACTTGTGACCCCTTCCGTGTCAGGGAAGTGCGCTACCTCTGCGCCAACCGCCCGGGTCTGCGTGCCGACCGGCCGAATCGCTTCAGCCAGCCGAATCTGCGAGCGGACAACGGGACTCGGACCCGCGGTCTCAACCTTGGCAAGGTTGCGCTTTACCAACTAAGCTATGTCC
>QWCV01002750.1_pt1 | contig 13780 bp, 8 predicted proteins | sample 1972621 | NCBI WGS metagenome assembly QWCV01 (sample SAMN09866699, study PRJNA288562) | Human gut metagenome isolate pre2_stool, whole genome shotgun sequencing... | isolation source: gut | host: Homo sapiens | place: USA: California
GATCGGACCGGAGGAAGGCATAGGTGGGGTTGTCAGGGTCGGCGAGCTCCCGGAGGATGCCCGGCCGCAGCTTGGCCCCCAGCACCGCCCCGTCCTTCCGGGGCAGGTGGCGGCAGAGGGGGGAGGTTCCCCCGGGCCAGGGGGTCTCCAAAGACCCCAGCAGCCCCGCCAGCGCCGCCAGGGCCGCGTCCGTGTCCCGGGTCAGACAGGCCTGCTGGAGGCGGACCGACCAGCCGCCGTAGGGGGCGAGCTCCAGCAGCTGGCCCAGGGCCACGGCCTTGTCCGCCAGAGGGGCCAGATCCCCCCGGCGGCCCTCCCGGCCGGCCAGCTCCAGCAGGGCCAGCAGGGTGGTCTGGGCCCCACTGGCCTGTTGGAGCAGCTGGTGCTCCAGCAGCTGTCCCGCCCGGTCCCCATCCCCCTTGGCCTGGGCCAGGCGGGCCTCCATCTGGGCCCGGTCGTACAGGGGCTGGGGGGGCAGCCGGTCCAGCAGAGCCTCCGCCTGGGCAAAGTCTCCCTCCTCCATGGCCCGGCCAAAGAGCATGGCCTGGGCCTGGCAGGCCACCGCCTGGTCCCGGCTCTCCGCCGCCTGGCGGTAGAGGGCCTGTATCCATTCCCTCTCCTCCACCGATCCCTCCCGGCCCGCCATGGTCAGCACCCCCTCCAGGGTCAGGGCCACGTTGAGGGCCAGGCTGTCGCAGCGGGGAAACTGCCCCACCTGGGCCCGGGCCAGGGCAAAGGCCGCCTGAGGCCCCTCCTCCGCCGCCTGCACCAGGCGGCCCAGAAAGGCCGCGATCTCCTCCCGGCCCATCTCCTGCTGAAAGGACAACAACCCGTTCAGGTCCGTCCCCAGCAGCCGGGCCAGGGCGGGCAGAAGGGTGATCTCGGGAAAGCTCTCCCCCCGCTCCCATTTGCTCACCGCCGGGGCAGACACCCCCAGGGCCGTGGCCACCTGCTCCTGGGTCAGCCCCTGGGCGGTCCGTTTCTCTCGGATGACCGAACCGATCTCCATGGAATCGCCTCCTTTGTGTTCTCTGCTGTATAGGATACCACAGCCGGGGGCCGGGGGCCATGGCTGTGTGGTTTTCTTTGGGGGGTGGGGACTAAACCAGTGGTTCTATTAGGGGTGGTTTTTGGCCGGGGGTGCGGGTTTTCTCCGGCGCCGTTGGAACGGGGCTCTCCCGAGCGGGGCGCGTTGCAGGTTTTTTCCTATGCCGTTGGAACGGCAGGGACCCCCCCCCCACCGCGCAAAAGGGCCGCCGGTTCCCCCGGCGGCCCTTGTCCCCTTCGGTCAGCTCCCGGCAAACTGGCTGTTGTACAGCGCGGCATACGCGCCCCCCGCCGCCAGCAGCGTCCGATGGGTCCCTTGTTCAATGATGTTCCCCTGGTCCATCACCAGGATCAGGTCCGCGTCCACGATGGTGGACAGCCGGTGGGCGATGACAAAGCTGGTCCGCCCCCGCATCAAGGCCTGCATGGCCTTGCCGATCTCGATCTCCGTGCGGGTATCCACGCTGGAGGTGGCCTCGTCCAGGATGAGCACCGGCGGGTCCCGAAGGACCACCCGGGCGATGGTGAGCAGCTGCCGCTGCCCCACGGAGAGGTTCTCCGCCTCGCCCCCCAGCACCGTGTCATACCCCTTGGGCATGGTGCGGACAAAGAAGTCCACCCGGGCGGTCCGGGCCGCCGCGATGATCTCCTCCCGGGTGGCCTCGGGCTTGCCGTAGGCGATGTTCTCCGCGATGGTGCCATCAAAGAGCCAGGTGTCCTGGAGGACCATGCCGAAGTTGTCCCGCAGGTTCTCCCGGGTCATGGCCGCCGTGTCCACTCCATCCAGGAGGATCTGCCCCCCGTCCACCTCGTAAAAGCGCATGAGAAGGTTGATGAGGGTGGTCTTTCCCGCCCCGGTGGCCCCCACGATGGCCACCTTCTGCCCCGGCCGGGCGGCAAAGGAGATGTCCTTCATCAGCGGCCGGTCCGGGGTGTAGCCGAAGGACACGTGGCGGAACTCCACCTGCCCCCGGGCCCGGTCCACCCGCTGGGGCAGGGCGGGGTTGGGCCGCTCCTCCGGGGCGTCCAGCAGCCGGTACACCCGCTCGGCGGAGGCCAAGGCGGACTGCATGGAGTTGATGACATAGGAGGCCTCGGTGAGGGGCTCGGCGGACTGGTTCACATATTGGAAGAAGGCCTGGAACACCCCCACGGTCAGCTGGCCGCTGAGCAGCTGCCAGCCGGCAAAGACGGCAATGCCCATCTGCCCCAGGCGGTTGACCAGCCGGACGGTGGGGTTGATGGCGTTCATCATAAAGTCGGCCTTCTCCGTGGCCTGGGCCAGTTCCTCGGTGGCTCTGTGGAGCTCCCCGGCGCTGGCCTGCTCCCGGCAGAAGGCCTTGATGACCACCCGGCCGCTGTACGCCTCCTCCACCAGTCCGGTCACCTGGCTCAGGGCCTGCTGCCGCTGGCTGGCCCGGCGGAGGGTGACCCCGGAGAAGAGCTTGGTCACCACCATGGACAGCAGGGTAAAGACCAGAAACAGCAGGGTCATGACCACGTTGAACCGGAACATCATCACCACCGAGCCCACAATGAGCACCACGGAGGTCACCAGGCGCAGGATGCCGGACTGCATGGCCTCCGACATCTTGTCCATGTCGTTGGTGAAGTGGCTCAGGGTGGCCCCGGTCTGGTGGCTGTCCAGATAGGACAGGGGCAGGCGGTGGAGCTTCTCACTCATCTCCCGGCGCAGCCGGAGGTTCAGCTGCTCGGCAAAGCCCACCATGAGGTAGGACTGCAAGGTGTAAAACCCCCAGGAGCCCAGGTAGAGGAGCAGGAGCACAAAGATCTCCCGTCCCCCCTGCCGCCAGGTGACCACAAAGGCCTCCCCCAGCCCCTGGGCCCGCTGGATGTTCTCCCACAGCAGGTCCACAATCCCCGCGCTGTAATAGGGGGCGGCGATGGCCAGGGCCGTGTAGCAGACCACCGACAGGACCACCACCAGCAGCCGCGGGTGCTGGTCCTGGGCGGTGTGCCAGAGCCGCTTGAGGGTGGCCCAGGGGCGCTCCGGCACGGCGGTGTCGGAGCCCCCGTCAAACAGGGACTCGCCCCCTGCCTCCCCCTGGGTCTTCTTCTGTTCCTCCATCAGCTCTCCCCTCCTTTCCCTTGGGATTGGGCAATCTCCCGGTAGACCGGGCAGGTCTCCAGCAGCTCCTCATGGCGGCCGATGCCCACCGCCCTGCCGTCCTCCAGGACGATGATCTGGTCGGCGTGGGCGATGGTGCTCACCCGCTGGGCGATGATGAGCACGGCGCTGCCCGCCACCTCCTGGCGTAGGGCCCGGCGCAGGGCCGCGTCGGTCTGAAAGTCCAGGGCGGAGAAGCTGTCGTCGAAAATATACAGGTCGGCCCGCTTGGTCAGGGCCCGGGCGATGGCCAGCCGCTGCTTCTGGCCCCCGGAGAAGTTCCTGCCCCCCTGCTCCACCCGGGCCTGGAGCCCCCCGGGCAGGCTGTCCACAAAGCCCGCCTGGGCCACCGCCAGGGCGTGGCGGAGGTCCTCCTCCCCCGCCTGGGGGTTGCCGTGGCGGAGGTTCTCCGCCACCGTCCCGGAGAAGAGCCAGGCCTTCTGGGGCACATAGGCGATCCGCCGGCGCAGGTCCGCCTGCCCCAGGGTCCGGAGGTCCGCCCCGTCAAAGCAGATGGCCCCCTGGGTCACGTCGTGGAACCGGAGCAGGAGCTTGGCGATGGTGGACTTGCCGCTGCCGGTGCTGCCGATGATGGCGGTGGTCTGGCCCCGGCGCAGGACAAAGTCCAGGTCCTGGAGGGTGGCCTCGTCGGCGTCGGCGAAGCGGAACCAGGCGTGCTGGAAGGCGCAGACCGCCTCCCCTTCCGTCTGGGGCAGGCTGCCGGCGCCGTCGATGATCTCCGGCCGGTGGGAGAGAACGGCGTCAATCCGCTCCAGGCAGACCTTGGCCCGGGGCAGGAGCATGAGGACCATCTGGGCCATCATCACATAGAAGAGGATGAGCACCGCGTACTCGGTCAGGGCGGTGATGTCCCCGATCTCCATAAAGCCCCCGCCGATGCGGTTGCCCCCCAGCCAGAGGATGGCCACCACGCAGAGGTTCAGAAAGAAGATGGCCAGGCTCTCCAGCACGAAAAACAGGGTGTTGGCCTGGATGGCCGCCTGGGCGTAGTCGGTGAAGGAGCGGCGCATCCGCCCCGCCTCCCCCGGGGCCTTGTTGAAGGCCCGGATCACCCGGGCCCCGGTGATGTTCTCCCGGACCACCACGCTGATCCGGTCCAGGAACCGCTGGGCCCGCGCAAAGATGGCCGAGGCCCGCCGGGTCACCAGCACCGCCCCCAGGATCACCACCAGGGTGATGCCGATGAGCAGCAGCCCCATGGTGTGGTCGATGGAAAAGGCCATGAGCACCCCGATGACGCACATGAGGGGCACCGGCAGCACCATCTGCACGCTCCAGACAAAGGCCTGCTGGACCACGCTCACGTCGTTGAGGGTGCGGGTAATCATGGAGCCCGTGCCAAACCCCTCAAAATCACTGGCGGAGAAGGTCAGGGACTTGTCGTACAGGGCGTTGCGCATGTCCCGCCCGATCCGGGCGGAGAGCCGGGCGCACAGGAAGCACCCCACCAGGGTGCCCCCGCCGGAGACCAGGGCCACCCCCAGCATCAGCCCGCCCTTGCGCAGGATAAAGTCCAGGTCCCCCCCGGCCACGCCGATGTTGATCATGTCGGCCACGATGGTGGGCAGGTACAGCGCCCCCGCCACGTCCAGGGCCATGACCAACAGGGTCAGCAGGCAGAGCCCCCGGTAGGGCTTCAAAAATCGCAGAAAGGTTCTCATGGGTTGTCGTCGTTCTCCTTTTCCTCCATTTGTTTGGCAAAGCTGTCCCGCAGGCACCGGCCGAAGTAATCCACGGCCTCCACCAGGGCGGCCACCACCGCCGGCCCGTACCGGTCCAGGGTGGCCTGGAGGGCGGCATCCTCCGCCCCGTAGATGGGGCGGAGGACCTGGCGGGCGTAGGCCTGGCCGGCGGCGGTCAGGCAGATCTGCCGCTCCCGCCGCTTCCCCGCGATGGGGACGAGGGTCAGATACCCCTTGGCTTCGGCCTGCTTCAGGGTGGTGTTCAGGGTGGTCTTGGGCAGCCCCCACTCCTGGCAGATCTGCTTCTGGGAGTGGGGCGCCCCGTCGTCCAGGGCGTACAGCAGCCACAGCTCCGACGCCTTCACCCCGATCCGGGTCACATCGTCGCAGTACATCTGGTCAATGCGGTTCATGGCCGTGGCCAGCGCGCGCATGATCTGTCGGTTCTCCTCCATCGGGCCCCCTCCTCAGGTAAAAATCCGGTTTCGGACCATACTATAATCCGAAACCGGATTTTTGTCAAGGGGGATTTTCCTTTTTCTTGACATCTGTCCTCGGAACATGCTATACTCCCATTAGTTAGCTTTTGCTAATTTCATAATCTCATTCGTTTTCAAAGGAGGGTCATACCCATGTCCATGATTCAGAAAGAAATCAGCGATTTCCGCGTCCAGGCCTACCACCAGGGGGCATTCCAGACGGTCTCCAAGGCCGATGTCCTGGGCAAGTGGGCGGTGTTCTTCTTCTACCCCGCCGACTTTACCTTCGTCTGCCCCACGGAGCTGGAGGACCTGGCCAACAAGTACGCCGACTTCCAGGCCGCCGGCTGCCAGGTCTACGCCGTCTCCTGCGACACCCATTTCGTCCACAAGGCCTGGCATGACGCCTCCGAGCGCATCCAGAAGATTCAGTACCCCATGCTGGCCGACCCCACCCACGCCCTGGCCAAGGACTTCGAGGTCTATATCGAGGCCGACGGCGTGGCCGAGCGGGGCACCTTTGTGGTGAACCCCGAGGGGAAGATCGTGGCCTATGAGGTCAACGCCGGCAACGTGGGCCGCAACGCCGACGAGCTGCTGCGGAAGGTCCAGGCCCTCCAGTTCGTCCACGAGCACGGGGACGAGGTCTGCCCCGCCAAATGGCAGCCCGGCGCCGAGACCCTGAAGCCCAGCCTGGACCTGGTGGGGCAGCTGTGATGGACCAGAGCAGACTCTACGACGTCATCGTCATCGGGGGCGGCCCGGCGGGCCTCACCGCCGGGCTCTACCTGGCCCGGGCCCGGTACCGGGTGCTGGTGGTGGAGAAGGAGCGCTTCGGCGGCCAGATCACCATCACCGAGCAGGTGGTGAACTACCCTGGCGTGGCCCACACCAGCGGCACCCAGCTCACCGAGACCATGCGCCAGCAGGCCCAGTCCTTCGGGGCGGAGTTCCTCCTGGCGGAGGTCACCGGCCTGGACCTGGCGGGGGATGTGAAAACCGTCCGCACCAGCCGGGGGGACCTGTCCTGCTTCGGCGTCCTCTGGGCCACCGGGGCCCACCCCCGGATGGTGGGCTTCCAGGGGGAGGAGGCCTTCCGGGGCCGGGGGGTGGCCTACTGCGCCACCTGCGACGGAGAGTTCTTCACCGACAAGGAGGTCTTTGTGGTGGGGGGCGGCTTTGCCGCCGCGGAGGAGAGCGTCTTCCTCACCAAATACGCCCGCCATGTGACCATCCTCATCCGGGGGGCGGACTTCTCCTGCGCCCAGTCCACCGCCCAGGCGGCCCGGGACCATGAAAAGATCACCGTCCTCCCCCACACCCAGGTGGAGGAGGTGGGAGGGGACGACGCCCTGCGCTACCTCCGCTACCGGAACACCGAGACCGGCCAGGTCACCGAGTACCGGCCCCCCGCCGGGGAGACCTTCGGTCTGTTCGTCTTTGCCGGCTACCAGCCCGCCACGGAACTCCTCCAGGGGGTGGCGGACCTGGACGAACAGGGCTATGTCCTCACCGACCGGGGGCAGAAGACCTCCGCCGACGGCCTCTACGCCGCCGGGGATGTGTGCCAGAAGCCCCTGCGTCAGGTGGTCACCGCCGTGGGTGACGGGGCCCTGGCCGCCACGGAGCTGGAGAAGTACGCCGCGGCCGCCCAGCAGAGGACCGGCCTGCGCCCCCAGGCCCCTCAGGCGGCGCCCCCTGCCGGCGCCCAGACGGCACAGGGACAGGGGACGGAGGCGGGCGGCCTGTTCCCCCCGGAGATGGCCGCCCAGCTCCAGACGGTCTTCTCCCGGATGACCGCCTCCCTGGTGCTGGAGCTCACCCTGGACAGCACCCCCCTGTCCCAGGAGCTGGAGGCCTATATGCAGGCCCTGTGCCGGTACACGGACAAGCTCACCCTCCGCACCGATGGTACCGCCCAGGACGCCCCCTGCGTCCGGGTGTGCCGGGCCGACAGCACCTGGACCGGCCTGGCCTTCCACGGGGTGCCGGGGGGCCACGAGTTCACCTCCTTTGTCCTGGGCCTCTACAACGCCGCCGGCCCGGGCCAGGCCCTGGACGAGGCCACCATGGCCGCCATCCAGGCCATCCAGCAGCCCACAGACCTCCAAATCCTGGTCTCCCTGTCCTGCACCATGTGCCCCGAGCTGGTCACCGCCGCCCAGCGGCTGGCGGCGGCCAACCCCCACATCACCGCCCAGGCCTATGACCTGAACCACTTCCCCGCCCTGCGGGACCAGTACAAGGTGATGAGCGTGCCCTGCCTGGTGGTCAACCACGGCCAGCAGGTGAGCTTCGGGAAAAAATCCATCGCCCAGCTGCTGGACCTTCTGTCCTGAGCCCAGCTGAAAAAAACGAAGCAGGAGAGAGTCTTTGACTCTCTCCTGCTTTCTCTCTGTCAAGCAGGTCCTTGGGGGCTGCCGCCGCTCTGGGTCTCCTCTTCCCCCTGGGCCCCGTCCTCTGTCTTTTCCGCCCGGGCCTCCCGCCGGGCGATGAGGAGCTTCAGCCGCTCCAGCCCAATGAGAATCCCCACCCCCAGGACAAAGCCCCCCAGGTGGAAGGTCTCCAGGTGCAGGGCCTGCTGGGGGGGCGACAGGGTGGTGGGCCCCATGACAATGGCATAGAGGGACCCCGCCATGAGGCCCAGGATGAAGTAGAGCATCTTGGCCCGGTTCCGCCGCAGGGCCGCCCGAATCCACCGGATGGACACCCCCACCCCCACCAGCACCCCCAGGGCCAGGGCGAACAGCCCGGGCAGGACCGCCAGGTCCAGGGCCAGCAGCCGCCGCAGGGCGTACAGGGTGGGGGCGTACACCCCGAAGATCAGCAGGAGGGTGGACCCGGAGATCCCCGGCAGCACCATGGCCATAATGGCCAGGGCCCCGGCCACAAAGAGGTAGAGCAGCTCCCCCACCCCCAGGCTCCAGTAGTCGATGACCCCGCCCCCGGAGGCCGCCCCCCGCACCAGGGACAGCCCGCAGACCAGGGCCACCCCCAGCAGGGTATAGGGCAGGTAGCGCCCCTTCCCCTTCAGGGCCCACCACTCGGTGCGCAGGATGAAGGGAAAGGCCGCCGCCGTCAGCCCCAAAAACAGGGAGCTGAGGAAATAGGTCTTGGTCTGGAACAGGTCGTTCAGGGCCACCACCGACAGGCACAGCCCCAGGCACCAGCCCACCCCCAGCTTGGCCAGGTAGAGCACCGCCGCCTTCCGGGCCCCGTTGTCCTTGCCGAACAGGCCGTGGAGGGCATCGATGAATTTTTCATAAAAGCCCAGGATAAAGGCCACCGTCCCCCCGGACACCCCGGGGACGCTGTCGGCCAGGGCCATGCAAAAACCGTGAAACATTTTAACAAGCATGGAACGTTCTCAACTTTCTCTATGGGGTCAGCCGTCCCCCGCCGGGCGGGGGGCGGTCTGCTTTCGTCAGACGAAAGTGATTATACCATAAATCTCCAGGAGAAGGGGGATTTTTAGAAAGATTTAAGAAAAAAAGCCGGAAAGCCAACGGCTTTCCGGCTCCGCGCCCCCTGGGGCAGGGGTCAGGCTTTTTTCTTCCAGTGCAGCAGAAAGGCGGAGTTGATGATCACCAGCACCGACCCGGCGTTGTGGACCAGGGCCCCCACCACCGGGTTCAGAATGCCCCCTATGGCCAGGAGAATGGCCACAAAGTTCAGGGCCATGGAAAAGGACATGTTGCACCGGATGGTCCCCATCATCCGCTTGGCCAGCCAGAGCAGGTGGGGCAGTTCCTGAATGTCGTCGCTTACCAGGGCGATGTCCGCCGCGTCCACGGCGATGTCGCTGCCCACCCCGCCCATGGCGATGCCCACATGGGCCTTCTTCAGGGCCGGGGCGTCGTTGATCCCGTCCCCGATCATGCAGACCGGCTCCCCCGCCTGCTGGCAGTCGTCGATGTAGCGGAGCTTATCCTCCGGCAGGCAGCCGGCGCGGACGGTCTGGATACCCAGCTGCCCGGCGATGTGCCCCGCCGCGTTCTCGTTGTCCCCGGTGAGCAGCACAGGTTCCGGGCCGGCGGCCCGAATCCGCTGGATCACCTGGGCCGCCTGGGGGCGCAGGGTGTCCGACAGGGCCAGAAAGCCCGCCAGGGTCCCGTCCACGCCGCAGTAGATCACCGTGCAGCCCTCCCGCAGATGGGCCTGGGCCGCCGCCAGAACGCCCGGGTCCAGGGGGATGCCCGCCTCCTCCAGGAGCTTGGGGTTCCCCGCCACCACGGAGACTCCCGCCACCTTCACCCGGACCCCCCGGCCGGGGAGCATCTGAAAGTCCTCCCCCTGGGGCGGCTCCTGCCCCACCGCCTGGCGGTAGCACCGGACCACCGCCTTGCCCAGGGGGTGCTCAGAGCGCAGCTCCGCACAGGCCGCGTAGGTGTACAGCAGGGTCTCGTCCACCGCCACCGCCTCCACGGCCACCACCTGGGGGGTGCCGAAGGTCAGGGTGCCCGTCTTGTCAAAGGTCACCTTGGACACCCCGGCCAGCCGCTCCAGGGCGTCCCCTTCCCGGACCAAAAACCCGTGGCGGGTGGCGTTGCCGATGGCCGCCATGATGGCGGTGGGGGTGGCCAGCACCAGGGCGCAGGGGCAGAAGACCACCAGGATGGTCACGGCCCGGATGATTTCCCCGGAAATGAGCCACGTCAGGGCCGCCGCGGTGAGGGCGATGACCACGATCCAGGTGGCCCACCGGTCCGCCAGCCTGACGATCTTGGCCTTGCCCGCGTCGGCGGACTGGACCAGGCGGATCATCCGCTGGATGGCGCTGTCCTGGCCCACCCTGGTGGCCCGCATGTCAAAGGCGCCGAACTGGTTGACGGTACCGCTGGAGACCTGGTCCCCCACCCCTTTGTCCACCGGCAGGGACTCGCCGGTCATCACCGCCTGGTTGATGGAGGTCTGGCCGCTGGTGATGATCCCATCCACCGGGACGGTCTCTCCGGGGCGCACCTGGAGCAGGTCGCCCACCTGGACCTCCTCCGCCGGGACCACCTTCTCCCCTGCCGGGGAGAGCACCCGGGCGGTGCGGGGGGTGAGGTGGACCAGCTTCTCAATCCCCGCCCGGGCCTTGGCCACTGTCAGGTCCTCCAGCAGGCCCCCCAGCTGCATGATGAAGGCCACCTCCCCGGCGGCAAAGTCCTCCCCAATGCACACCGAGGCGATGAGGGCCAGGGAGACCAGCACATCCGCCTTGATGTCAAAGGCCGTGACCAGGCCGATCACCGCCTCCAGCACGATGGGGACCCCGCACAGGACAATGGCGATCCAGGCCGGGTCAAAGGGCAGGGGGAGCCAGTCAAAAAGGCTGGCCAGCAGCGCCGCGCCCCCCAGCACCAGGCAGGCCACGTCCTTTCGCGTGCCCCCCCAGTCCAGGAGGGCTTCCAGTTTTTCCATGGATATCTCCTCTTTTCTGTTCCGTTTGCCAGGGAGGTTATCTTCCCCTAACTGAATACAGCCCCATTATACCCATAGGGGTATACGTTGTCAAGGGGACCCGCAAAAAAAGCCGGCGGGAGGCTGTCTCCTCCCGCCGGCTGGGCCGGTGTGGTCAGTTCATGTTGGCAAACCGCTCCACCGCCTTGGTGAACTTGGCGATGGTGAGGTCCGGGTCCCCGTGCTCCAGGCCGTCCCGGACGCAGTGCTTGATGTGTCCCTCCAGCACCACCTGGCCGGCCTTGTGCAGGGCGGATTTGGCGGCGTTGATCTGGGCAAGGATGTCCTCGCAGGGGATGTCCTCGTCGATCATCCGGTCAATGGCCTGCACCTGTCCGATGATCTTTTTCAGGCGCCGGTGCAGATTGTCGGAATCCATACACTGCCTCACGCTGCTTCCCTCCCAACCCGTGGATTTTGTAGCCCCATTATCCGGCAAGTTCCCCCATTTGTCAAGGGTCATTCCCCGGGCCCGCCAGGTACTTCCGCTCGAAGTCCGGGACGGGTATGGGCTTGTTGTAGAGGTAGCCCTGGGCATAGGTACAGCCAATGTCCTCCAGGATTTGGAGCTGTTCCCGCTCCTCCACCCCCTCCGCCACGCTGTCAATGCCCAGCTGGCGGCAGATGTGGATCAAATGCTCCACCAGGATACGGGTATTCTGGTTGGAGTAGAGGTCGTTGATGATGCTCTTGTCAATCTTCAGCTCACTCAGCTGCAGGCTGGAGAGAATGGACAGGTTGCTGTACTGGGCCCCAAAGTCGTCCAGGGAAAGGCAGTAGCCGTCCCCCACAATCTCCCGGCTGATCTCCTCCAGGATGCGCCGTTCCACATCCCCAATGGACTCGGTGATCACCAGCTTCAGCAGCCGCCGGTCCACCTGGTACCGGCTGGTGATCCCATTGATCCGGGCCAGAATCCCCTTCTCCATCAGGGTGTACCGGGAGAGGTTCAGGGAGATGGGGATGGGCTCCACCCCCTGCTCCCGCCACCGGCGGAGGGTCCGGCAGACCTCCTCCAATACAAACAGGTCGATGTGCCGGATAAGCCCCGACCGCTCCAGCTGGGGGATGAACTTATCCGGTCCCACCACCCCGTGCTGGTCATCCCGGTACCGGATAAGGGCCTCGGCCCCCCGAATCCGCCCGCTGGCAATCTCCGCCTTGGGTTGGAGGTATATGTGAAAATGCCCCTTGGCAAAGGCCTCCTCCAGACCCCAGAAGGCCTGCTGTCCCCAGGCCCCCTTCCCCTTTCCATGGCGCTGCTTTTCCAGCTGGAGGGCCTCTCCCGCGTGGTGGACCATCCCCTGGATCTGAATGTCTTGGTCGGCCCAGGTCCAGCCGAAGGCCACCGCCCCGGGGGCCTGCTCCTCCAGCAGCTGCTGGCAGGCCTCCACATCCCCGGCAAACTTGCGGTAGGTGACATCGGTGCGGAAGACCACAAATTCATCCCCGTTTATCCGGTAGACATTTCCCGGCCCAAACCGCCGGCGCAGCACCTGGGCCACATGGCAGACCATCCGGTCCCCCGCCTCTTTGCCCCGGCGCTGGTTGAGCTCCGCCAGCTGATTCACATCCGCCCGAAGCACCCCCAGGGAGGAGGAGACATCATTGGAGAAGGCCACCAGATAGTCGTTGTACCGCTCCCAGTTCAGGCAGCCGGTCAGGGCGTCGTGGCTGCGGAGGAAAGCGTTCTGGGCCTTCCCCTCCCGCTTGCTCCGCTCCCCCATCAGAAAGTGGGACAGGGAGAGAAGCATGGTGGTGCACTCCAACCGCTCCCGGGGGTTGTCGATGCCCAGGTAACCCCGGAGCTCCCCCTCCTCCAGCAGGGCCACGGCGTAGAAGGACCGTACCCCCCGGGCCCGCATGTCCCGGTACTTCTCGGGAAAGACCTGCTGCAGCTGCTCCACGTCGTGGCAGGCCACCAGGTGGCGGGCCTTGAGATGCTCCAGCCACCCGGCCCCCTCCAGGGTCTGGGCGGCGGCGTTCCCCCGGGCCTGGAGGGCAGGAGACTGCCACTGCTGGGCCGCCTGAAAGGTCCTCTCCCCCAGTCTGGCCTGGACCACGTAGCACCGGTCCGCCCCATAAAAGCCCCCCAGCCGCTCCAGGGTGCCCTGGATACCGTCCTCCAGGCTCTCTGCCGACAGCAGAAGGCCCGCCATCTCCAGCAGCACGTGTTCGGCGTTCTCCCTGGCCTCCTCCTGGGCCGCCGGGGCCTGATAGATCTCCAGCCGGGCAGGCCGGCCGTCCCACTGAATGATTTTGTCCCGGATGAGGAACCGCCGGTGAAGGCGGACATTCTGGTTTTCCCAGGTCTTGAATCCCTGCTCACTGGGCAGGTGGTTCTGGCAGAAGACGCAGGGCTGGGAAAAGCCCTGGAGAACCTGGTAGCACTTTCTGCCCGCGTACGCCCCCTCCTCATACCCGAAGGCGGCCCGGGCCGGGGCATTCATATAGCGCATCTCGTAGGTCTCCAGGTCGATCACAAAGAGCATGTCCTCCAGCGCATCGAGCATGCAGTGGGTGCCCAGGTGCTCCTTGGCCGCGCACTGGAGGGAGGTCACCGTGCCCTCCCCCTCCAGAAAGCCCTCGTCCCGGCAGCAGCTGTACCGGGCCTTCCCCTGCTGCTTGGCGTGGTAGAGTCCGGCGTCGGCCTGACGGAACAGCTCCTCATACTGGGCCTGGCTGTGGGGGGCCAGCCCCACGCCGATGGAGGCCGACACCGGGACATGGTCCTCTGCGGCCTCATAGGCGATGTTCAGCATCCGGCACAGGGCGTCCGTCTGCTCCAGGACCCACTGTTCGCTGGGGATCTCCCCCAAAAACAGGACGAACTCATCCCCTCCAATCCGCCCCACCAGCCCCTTTTGCTGGAAGGAGGCGTGGAGAATGTGGCCGATCTCCTGAAGGAGCTTGTCCCCCTGAAGATGGCCGTAGCGGTCGTTGACCTGCTTAAAGTTGTCCAGGTCGATGACCAGCAG
>QWCV01003344.1_pt1 | contig 13725 bp, 8 predicted proteins | sample 1972621 | NCBI WGS metagenome assembly QWCV01 (sample SAMN09866699, study PRJNA288562) | Human gut metagenome isolate pre2_stool, whole genome shotgun sequencing... | isolation source: gut | host: Homo sapiens | place: USA: California
TAAGGCATGGATTCGTACAAATAGATAAATTCCTCCATCTGACGTTGAGGGATGACCGCCGCACGGTGCGTGTTATAGTCCGTCACCAAATACTGGCGAGGAAACATAGCAGACAAAATAAGTTCCAACTGATCCAAAGGAGCGCAGACAAACAGCCAGCCGTTGCCTTCGATTTCTTTCTCGTCCGTCAAAGCATTCAATTTCCGGGTGGAACCGGTGGCAAAGGCTTCTTTCACTACCCGGGCGGAATCACGACGGGCAGTATATTCCTCCTTAGTATAGGCGCATTGCTCGAAGCGTTTCCTGTGGTCCGTCGAAGTATAGGAAAATACCTTGAAACAAAAGTATCTTTCTTCTGCTTCACCTGATGGCTTACGAAGTTTTACGGACTTCCTGCCACTAAAAACGCCGATATAGCGCTTCAATTCTTTGTTAGGCAGATACAGATAATACCAATTGAGTTCAGGATGTTCCTTCCCTATTCCCGCCAATGGCGTGACTCCCTTATTTGACCCCTGGTCTGAGACGGAAGCGATTGAACTGCAGAGCAGTAACTTAGGCGCTTCGCTCGCTATGTTTTGATTATTATAAGAGAGTGCTTCGGTTGCAAGCTCCATAGGACTTTTTATTTCCATCAAAACATCATAATTAAATTATTCTTCTAAAAAATGAGGCTCAAATAAGCCATCAATTTTCGTTTTTTTGTTGGGGTTCTCTTAGTAAGAGAACCCCAAGTTTACTTAAATGCCTGATAGAGTGTCCTATAGTTATAACCTTTCATATTATTTTTGCAAACAATTGTCATTTATAAGCATACTTTGGAATACTTTTTTAATGCGGAATTTTCTGTATTAAGGAATTATAGCTATCTTTGCAGCAAAATGGGGTTCTCTTACTAAGAGAACTCCATTTTTTATTAAAGGCTTAAAAAGGGAAAAATCTTATTTTCAACACATTATATTATTTATACAATCAGAATCAATTTTCCTCTCACAATAATTATGGGAACTAAAAATGCTCAAAAAGAAAGAGGCTTCCGTTTCCGGTCGCCTCTCTTTTCTTTTCGGATAAACGCTTTTATCCGTAAGTGTACTGACTTTCACAAGCAAATACTAACTATTAATCTTAAATCTATTACTATGAAAAACACATTATATTAACATTTGAATCGCGTAGATTGTTCAACAAAATGAGATTAAAAGAGTGTTAAATATATAACAAAGGGAGGTCCAATTGTTTTTTTAATGCAAGAAAAACGATTAAGTCTGATAAAAGTAAAAGAAACGGAAATACCAAAGATGTATCGTGATTTCACATAATCGTGACATAAGTAAAATACAATATAAATTATACAAAAACACACTACAAAAGAGAAAGGATGCCACCAAGGCACCCTTTCTCATCGCTCATTTGTAACTATAGAGAGTTAGACTCTCCTTAAAAACGCTGTAAAATTAATAAACTAATTTTAGACGCAAAATTAGTTTTGTAGAAAAATTCAAAAGGTTTTCAAAGTTTATCAGTATTGATCTGCCATAATGAACTGGTACGATAATTTATATTGGTTTTAAATGATATTCCTTGTAAATGAATTACTAACCACGGATATCTTATATTCCATTATTCATATTTCAATGACCGAGCGGGTTTACTATAAACAACCTTTATGGTTTGTCCTGCTACAGTCAGAAAAGAAATCAACAACATCAAGACCACAGGAAGCAGAAAGAACCACACTTTCAATTCTGTTCGGAACGGATAATGAGCCAACCATGCATTCATGCTGCCCCATGCCACAGGCAACGCAATCAGAATAGCGATAATAATAGGAATAAAGAAACCTTTACCCAACTGATAAAACAGATTCCAACGAGATGCCCCCAATACTTTCCGGATACCCATCTCCTTGGTACGGACGGCACAAGAGAACATAACCAACACCCATAAACCTAAGCAGGAGATAAAAATAGCCAATCCGGTAAAACCTCCCATCAATACTAGCGTTTCAACAGCTATTTCCTCACCAATGGCATTATCATTATCCACATATCCTAACATACGGGCAGCCGTTTCGTTGATAACCAATTTATTCACATCGTCCCCATATTCCTCGGAAAAACCCCGTCCGGCTACCACCTCCAGTCCGTATGCATCTATATAGTCAGGGTCACAACTCAGCATCTCGTACAACCGGTTTTGCTTCAACGCATCATGTGCCCGATGATTGGACAGGAACATGGCCACCTCTTCACCCGGTACCGCCCCGGAACAAGTTACTTTCGACGCCAATGGCAATTTCTTGATAGCTCTCCGCATAGACTCCATCTTTGTTTTCATACCCTCAGTAGGCCCGGGAAACTTGATTACCAAAATCTGGTCAGTCTTTACTCCCAAAGACTGCCGACGCATATAGCTGAGTTGTGCAAACACAATTAATGTACTACAAAGCAATATCATGGATGCCGTATATTGTACTATGACCAATATTTTACGTGTATTTTCTCCGGAACGGCTATTTTGGAATTTACCTTTCAGTAAAACAATCGGCTTCTTACGCAACAATGCGCGGGCAGGATAGTAACCGGAAATATAAATACCGACTATAAAAAGCAATAGAACCCCGCCCCCCCAATATTCCGTAAACCATACAGAGAAAGTAATAGTACGTCCTACCAACTGATTGAAGGAAGGAAGTAATAGTTCGATCAATCCTAACGCAATGATAAAAGCGATCAAATTCATTACAAATGCTTCAAATAGAAACTGACCAACAAGCTGTTTCGGGAAAGCTCCCACTACCCTGCGCACTCCTACCTCTTTGGCACGCTCCATAGAACGGGCAACTGTCAGATTTATATAATTGATCCAAGCAATAATCAAAATAGCAATAGCTCCGAAAATCAACGCGATGATGGCCGAATGGTTTCCTTTCAACTCGGCCTCATAACCTAATTGAGGATTGAGATGAATCTTCTCCAATGGCTCCAACCGCACCCCCCAAGTCTTGTTTTTCAATGCCTCTTCAGTTTTATACTTCTCGGCCAATTGAGGAAAAGTACGTTCTATCTCTTCTTTGCGCTCGGGCGAATCCAGCAATACATATGTATAGGCTTCATGTTTGTACCAATATTCCTGTACCCATTTAGGTAAGGTGGCATATGATAAAAGAAAATTATAATGTATATGCGAATTAGAAGGCATTTCTTTCATGACTCCAGTTACCTCACAAGACACCTTCCCCATATTGCTGTTAAAAATAAGTATCTTCCCGACAGGGTCTTCATCTCTGAAATATTTGCGGGCAATCCGTTCCGTAATCACTACCTGACATGGCATGGAAAGACAAGAAGCGCGGTCACCTTTCAACAATTCAAAATCAAACAAACGGAAAAAGCCAGGATCAGCGTATGCTATCCCATTCTCGCGCAGACATAATTCGCCATATTTTACCAATTGCTCCGGTTGGATAATACATCCTACACGAGTATAATCCTCAATTCCCGCCAGATTTTCCTGCATGGCCGAACCATATCCGAATGAACTGGTCGCCCAATCATCCGTCAGAACTTCCCCCTCATGAAAAGTACTTTGCACACGATAAATCCGTTCACTCTTACTATGCATTTTGTCAAAACTAAATTCAAAAGCAACGTAAGTAAATATCAATAAAGCTGATGCCATGCCTACAGCCAAGCCAAAGATATTGATGAAGCTGAAACCTTTCCTCTTCATCAGATTACGCCAAACGCTATTCCAATAATTTTGTATAATCATAAAATTTCAATTTTGCTGTCAGATTCCATAGGGCGGTTACGATTCTCGGCAATAATTTTACCATCCAGCAAACGGATTATACGATGTGCATAAGCAGCATCACGCTGTGAATGGGTAACAATGATGATGGTGGTCCCCTGTTTGTTCAGTGTACTAAGCAGTTCCATAACCTCCACCCCATTGGTAGAGTCCAAATTACCTGTCGGCTCATCCGCCAGCAAAAGCCTGGCATTGGTAACTACGGCACGGGCTATGGCCACACGTTGCTGCTGTCCACCTGATAACTGTTGTGGCAGATGATTGGCGCGATGCAGCATATTCACTTTTTCAAGCACTTCTTTTACCCGCCTGTTACGTTCTGTCGGCTTTATATTAAGATACACCAATGGGAGTTCAACATTCTCATATACAGTCAGTTCATCAATCAAATTAAAGCTTTGGAAGATGAAACCGATATTTCCTTTTCGGAGAGCGGTCAGTTGGTTTTCATTCATTTTATCCACTCGCTTTCCTTCAAAGAGATAGGAGCCCGAAGTAGGGGTATCTAATGTTCCAAGTATATTCAACAAGGTAGATTTTCCACAACCGGACGGCCCCATGATAGCGACAAATTCTCCCTTTTCAATTTCGAAAGTTACTTCATTCAATGCTTTGGTCTGCACTTCCTCGGTGCTGAACAACATAGAGAGGTTTTCTACTTTAATCATTCTTACGTGTTTTTTATTCGTTTAAAATCAGTTTCTCATTATCTCCAAACAGCTCGTAACCGGAAATAATAACTTTCTCACCGGAAGCCAGCCCGTCAGTCACTTCATAAAACTGAGGATTCTGCCTGCCAATCTTGATAGGACGTCTGACGGCAAATTTACCACTTTCATCCACAACATATATCCATCGTCCTCCGGTAATTTGAAAAAAACCTCCCCGAGGAATCAGAACAGCTTTGACAGGATCCCCCAACTGAAGATTGATATGATAAGTTTGTCCCGCCCGAATGTTTTCGGGACGCCCTGTCGTGAAACGGAAATCTGTACGAAACTGCCCGTCTTTCACTTCAGGATACACTTTGGTTACTTCCAACTTATAATTTTCTCCATCACGGGTAAAGTCAGCGGGAAGCTCTTGGACGACACGCTCCACATAATGCTCATCAATTAATGCCTGTACCTTCAGATCAGCAGTAATAATCTGACCGATATGTTCCCCGGCAGAAATGGATTGCCCGATTTGTGCTTCAAGATTACCCACTTGCCCGTCTATAGGAGCTTTCACTTTCAGGTTTTCAAGACGTTCTCGTACCAATGCCAAACTTCGTTTCATATTCATTATATTCTCGTCCAAACTGCTTATCTGAGTCAAACGAAACAAACTATCTTGACGGATCCGCTCATCCAATACCGACAATTGTTCTTTTACCGCTTCATATTCCTCCGTAGCTTGGAGATAGTCCTCCCTCGCTATCAATTGCCCCTCCATCAGCCGTTTGTATTGTCCGTAACGACGTTTCTTTATAATGAATTCTTTCTGAATACCGATACGATCCTGCTTCAGACTCAACCGTTCCTGCTCCATACTTATACGAGTATTACGCAACTCGTTTTCCTGATAGGCCAGATCTGCTTCACTTTGCATGATACCGATATTCAGCAGAGGATTACTCAGGCGCAGAATCACATCCCCTTTCTTTACCATCGCTCCCTCTTCATGAAGACGTTCCTCCACTCTTCCGCCTTCTATAGCATCGAGGTAAATCATGCGGCTGGGAAGTACTTGTCCAATTACACGGACATAATCATTAAACTCATTTTCTGTAACTGTAGCGATAGTGATACGGCTCTTGTCAATGGTCATGGAGGAACCGGTATCACGAAAAATAAAATAAAAAACGAATACCAATATGAATAATACTCCCGCACCTCCATAAATCCGCCTGGGAGTAAAACGCTTTTTACGTTCAATTAGTGTGTCCATATTTTTTAATGGTTAATAAAACTTCCTGTCCGATAATACATAGTTAGTCGCGATGTCAGTTCGTACTGCAAACGCACTCTTATTTTTTCCGCTTTAGCGACAAGCAGGCGATTTCGTGCTTCCATCAACTGAAACACGGAAACAAGCCCTTCCTCCCACTTCCGTTCCGTTTCTTTCAGCACTTGCGTTTCTGCTTTTACCTGCAGGGAAGCCTGTCGATGCTCTTCCCATCCCAAATGTAATGAAAGTACAATTCGTTCCGTTTCATTACGTAAATGTAACTTCTCTTCCTCTATGCTGTTCCGCACCCGTTGCAAGTTTAATTTCTTCTTCCTTATTCCGGCATTCCGATCTAATCCGCTAAGAATAGGGAATGAAATACCTACTCCTATATATTTATTCCAATGGTCACGCAATTGATGTAACGAGAACAAGGAATTATAAAAATCAGATCCCCATGAGAAACGGGCGAAGATAGTCGGGCTGAACTGTCCAAGGGTCACAGCATACTCCTTACGGGCAGCGCGTTCCCACATTTCCATCCGTTTATAATCCGGCAGTACGTGTACGGACCGTAAATAGACTTCTTCTACCTCTACTTGAGGCATTAACAAGAGCGTATCCTCACTGACTGATAAAGAAACAGACAAAATATCGCCCTCTTTCATACCCAGTATTTCCTTTAAATAAAGAAAGGACATCTGACGATTTTTTTCATACATACGCTCTCTGAACACATCTCCTTGATGACGCGCTTTTACTTCCTGCAAGTCCGAAAGCGATTTCAACCCTAGTTCTACAAAAGCTTCCGTCTGTTTCAGATAACGTTCTCCCAAACGAAGCTGTTCAGCTGCCAGTTCTGAAAGCTTTTTATCCAATACCGCTTTATAATAAGCCTCAGCTACCCGATAAGCCAAATCATTTTTCTTTGCCAGATGATCCCACTCCTTCTCTTTTTTAGTCCAATGCGTATATCGCAAACGATTGATCCGGGCAAATCCTTCGAATAAAGAAAGAGTTATATCCATTCCTATAGTTCCTTGATTATATGAATCGGCTGTATATCCATTAGTATCCGGATCGACAGAACGTCCGATATGCCTGCCCACTTCCGCCTGTACTGAAACATAAGGAAGAAATTTACCCATAGCAGCCACATAGTCTGTTCGTGCTTCCTTTACGTCTATTTGGACATTCTTGAAACCTGGATTATGTTTCCAAGCATAACGTATGCAATCGTCCAGTGTACTTTGCCCACATACAGGCAAAGACAGACCGGACAACAAACACACAATTATCAAGTTATTTCTCATTGCATTTTAATTTAAACACAGAATAGGACGCAAACGATATGCCAAGAAGAACATAACATTAATAATCAACCAGTTACAAAATAAAATATAAATTAGCTGTCCAAATTTTAGACGGTATAACGTCCAAATTATAAACACTATAAAACCAGAACGAACCAAGGAAGATACTGGAACGCTGACAACACGGACTGAAGACACATTCCAATGTCAAGTCACCGTTATGATAAATAAAAGCATTACAGAAAATAATAAAAAACGTCCAATAATTGGACGCCTCATTTGCAGAAACAATCAAAAGCAGATACCTTTAGCCTCTGAAAGCAAAAATGAGATGGAAAAAGGAACGATTTTAATAGTAGATGATAATAAAGGAGTATTGGCCTCACTGGAATTATTACTGGAAACGGAGTTCAGCGAAATAAAGACAGCCCATCATCCGAATCAAATCATATCTATCATAAATACCTCTCCGATAGATGTGATTATTCTTGATATGAATTTCTCGGCAGGAATCAATAACGGCAACGAAGGGTTATATTGGCTGAAACGAATCCGTGAGATAGCTCCTGCACTACCCGTAGTCATGCTTACAGCATACGGGGATGTAGAACTGGCAGTAAAGGCTTTAAAGAATGATGCAACTGATTTTTTGTTGAAACCTTGGGATAACCGGACCTTAGTGCGCAAAATAAAAGATGCTTTTGGAAGCGGTAAGAAAAGGAAAAACAGAATCCCCGATAGAAACAAATCACCGATGATTGTGGGAACATCCCCTGCCATGCAGCAGTTAATGAAGATAGTAGTGAAAGTGGCACGCACAGATGCCAATATATTGATTACCGGAGAAAACGGAACAGGAAAAGAAATGCTGGCACAGGAAATACACCGGCTTTCCACACGAAAGGAACATTCTATGGTAACGGTAGATATGGGAGCAATCAGTGAATCTTTATTCGAAAGTGAACTGTTCGGGCATGAGCGCGGTTCTTTTACCGATGCCTACGAGAGCCGGCCGGGAAAGTTTGAAGCGGCATCCGGCAGTTCCCTGTTTATGGATGAAATAGGAAATCTCCCTTTAGCCATGCAGGCAAAGTTGCTCACCGTATTACAAAACCGAAAAATTACACGCATCGGCAGTAATAAAGTAATCCCAGTGGATATCCGGCTGCTTTCAGCTACCAACAAGAATATTCAGGATATGGTGGATTCCGGGACTTTCCGTGAGGATTTATTGTACAGACTGAATACTATTCATCTGGAAATCCCGCCTTTACGCGAACGGAGGGAAGATATACATTTGTTCATTGATTATTTTATGCAGCGCTATGCTGCTAAATACGAAAAAAAAGAAATCTTCCTGCATGAACATGCTTTAGAGAAATTATGTTCTTATCATTGGCCGGGAAATATCCGGGAATTGCAACATACCATCGAGAAAGCAGTTATTTTATGTGAAGGAGATGTAATCCGTTCCAAAGACATTTTCGTAAAACAAACCTGGAGTCCACAATTCTCCACTACCGTTCCTAATCTGGAAGAAGTAGAACGCCAGGCCATAGAAACAGCCATCCGTCAAAACGATGGAAATCTGACAGCAACAGCCGAACAGTTAGGCATCAGTCGCCAGACACTTTACAATAAAATAAAACGCTTTAAGCTCTGATGACCATGGTATTCAGCAAACATCTATATATGGTTATCCTAAGCTACATCTTATTAATAATTGCTGTAGCCGGAGCTGGTATCGCACTTATTATTACACATACCGCCCTTATTCTAGGCTGTCTTTTCTTGATTATTTCACTTTTTTTTATCAGAGCTTTGGTAAAACAATTGAATAAATTCAATGCCAAAATAAGAATATTCTTGGATGCGATGGAAGATAAAGAGAGCATGATACTGTTCAACGAGCAATCGGCAGATAAAGAAATGAATGCACTTAGCCATTCACTAAACCGAATCAATGAATTGCTTGCCACAACGAAATCGCAAAGCCGGGTACAAGAGAACTTTTATCACTCTTTACTGGAAGAAGTACCAAATGGAGTGCTAGCGTGGAACTCCGAAAAAAGAGTTCTGTTTGTAAATGGTGCAGCCTTACGTTTGCTGGGAGTTGAGTCAATCATATTCCTCCGCCAATTGGAAGAGCAATATCCGATCTTGAAAGATTTCATAACCCATGGAAATGTGGAAAATTCCTTTCTTTTACAATCTAACTCAAAAAAACAACTGTCACTATCCATGAACCGGATGAAACTAAATTCAGAAACGATTACCCTGTTGGCTATCAAAGATATCAGTAATGAACTGAACGAGAAAGAAAGTGAGTCATGGAACAAACTTACCCGGGTGCTTACTCATGAAATTATGAATACCATTGCTCCTATTGTTTCTCTGTCTCAAACACTTTCATTGCGCCCCGGTACGGACGAGAAAGTAATACGAGGACTTGGAGTGATTCGTGAACAAAGCGAAAGACTGATGGAATTCACAGAATCATATCGACGCTTATCGTATATGCCGGAACCGAAAAAGAAGCGATTCTCACTGACCAATTCATTGCACAATCTAGGTCTGTTACTACAATCTGATTTTGAAAATGCTCATATCCATTTCATTCTGCGTAGCACCCCCTCTGATATATATATTGAGGGCGATGAGAAGCAACTCTCTCAAGTTTTTTTAAATCTGCTGAAAAACAGTATGCAATCATTGGAAGGAAAAACAGACGGACAAATAGAAGTAACACTGGAAGTAACAAACAAACTTTATATAAGACTACTTGACAATGGACGGGGAATCCCTATGGAATTGCAAGAAAAAATATTCGTTCCTTTCTTTACCACAAAAACAGAAGGAACTGGTATCGGGCTTAGTCTGTGCCGGCAGATTATAAAAAGACATGGGGGCAATTTCTATTTACAGGAAAGCAGACAAGGAAAAACTATATTTGTTATAGAATGGCCCGTAGCTTCTTTTATTTTGAAATAACAAAGTTCATTACAGGATCACTCTGATTAACACAGGTTATTCTTAAAAGTAAGGCGGAAATATAAAATAATAACCACTTATCTATAAACCAGCGTTAACCTGAGTAATCCGTAATGAAACATTTTTTTATTTCTTTATCTTCAGTTCATAAAGGTCATGCCTGCGGTCACGCAAATTGCGCACACTGCCATACGTATGCAATTCATTCAACAGATTCAGATCAACATCCGAAACTAAAATCATTTCGGTATTCGGAGTCGCCTCGGCCCGTTTGCCATCAGTTGGGAAAGCGAAATCACACGGAGTAAACACTCCAGACTGTGCATACTGAATATCCATATTGTGCACACGCGGCAAATTTCCCACACTACCGGCTATAACGACAAAACATTCATTCTCGATTGCCCGTGCCTGAGCACAAACACGTACACGGGAATAGCCGTTCTGAGTATCGGTGAGGAATGGAACAAACAGAATCTGCATTCCCTGATCGGCCATGATACGAGAAAGCTCGGGAAATTCCACATCATAACAAATCAAGATACCAATTTTAGCACAATCCGTATCAAAAGTCTGCACCATCTTACCGCCCGAGAGGCCCCAACTCTTTATCTCATCGGGAGTGACATGTACCTTTTCATACATTTCGTATGAGCCGTCACGCCGTACTAAAAAACCAACATTATAAAGCCCTCCGTCCTCTTTTACGTATGGCATACTACCCGTAATGATATTAATATTATAACTGATAGCCAAATTGATAAAACGGTCGCGAACCTCTTCGGTATATTGTGCCAAACCACGAATGCTCTGGGCTTCTCCCAAATGATTGAACTTGGCCATCAACGGCGCATTGAAATATTCCGGAAAAAGAACAAAATCACTCTTATAATCGGAAACGGCATCTACGAAAAACTCAACCTGCTCAAATACATCATCCAATGTTTTATAAGGGCGCATCTGCCATTGCACTAACCCTACACGTACAGTGGTTTTCTTATCCACATAATCCTGCGTAGGCTCCTGATAATAAATATTATCCCATTGCAACAAAGTGGCACAATGCTTGGATTCTTCGTCATTGGGAAGATAATTCTTCATGACACGACGCACATGAAAATCATTGGAAAGCTGAAATGTCAATACCGGATCATAAATCTCACGGGAACGCACCTTATCCAAATATTCCTTAGGACGCATCGTATCCGCATACTTATAATAATTAGGAATACGACCACCGAACATGATCGCTTTCAGATTCAGTTTCTCGCATAATTCTTTCCGGTACTCATACATACGGCGTGCCAGACGCAAACCGCGATAATCCGGATGGATAAACACCTCGATACCATACAAAATATTCCCTTCCGGATTATGCGTACAGAAAGTTTCATTACCAGTTACTTTGGCATAGGTATGATCTCCCTTTACCATATCATAGTCTACAATAATAGAAAGAGCACATCCCACTATCTTATCGTCTACCACCGTTACTACTTGTCCTTCCGGAAAAATCCGGATAAGCGTTTCTATTTGCTCGTGTGTCCAAAACACATCCTTATCCGCATACACCCGCTTGAATGATTGTGATAATTGGATGTAATCTTCGATCTGTAAATTCCGGACCTCTACTTTATTAATTTTATGCATCGGTTCCATAATGATTCTCTTATTTATATTTTAAAACAGCGGTGCAAAGGTAGGACAAATTATAAAACGATGTTCTCCCAAACAGAAAAAGATAAAGAGAATATCACTCAGTATGAAAGAAAATATCTATGAACTTTTCATAGGATTTTCAGAAAACTTTTTGTTATCTTTGGAAAGTTAACCAAATAACAAACAAAAAACAACCAATTTTGCTATGAATAAAGAATTAATAATGAACCCCAACCAATTGGTGGCATTTCTAGAAAAACCTTGTGCAGAGTTTACCAAAGAAGACATAAAACGATACATTCAACAGAATGGCATCCGTATGGTCAACTTTATGTATCCCGCCGGAGACGGACGACTGAAGACATTGAATTTCGTTATCAACAACCAAGCATATCTAGATGCTATCTTGACTTGTGGAGAACGTGTGGACGGTTCCAGCCTGTTTCCATTCATTGAGGCGGGCAGCAGTGATCTGTATGTAATTCCCCGATTCCGGACGGCTTTTTTGGACCCGTTTGCCGAGATACCTACACTTTCCATGCTTTGCTCTTTCTTTAACAAGGATGGAGAGCCATTGGAAAGTTCCCCCGAACATACCTTACACAAAGCATGCAAGGCATTCAATGAAGTAACCGGCATGGAATTTCAGGCTATGGGGGAATTAGAGTACTATGTAATTGCTCCGGATACAAATATGTTCGAGGCTACAGATCAGAAAGGCTATCATGAATCAGCACCATATGCCAAGTTCAATGATTTCCGTACCCAGTGCATGGCCTACATTGCACAAGCAGGCGGACAAATAAAATATGGACATTCCGAAGTAGGTAATTTTACATTGAATGGCATGATATATGAACAGAATGAAATAGAATTCCTGCCTGTCAATGCCGAAGATGCGGCAGACCAATTGATGATCGCCAAATGGATTATACGTAATCTGGCCTATAAACATGGTTATAACATTACTTTCGCACCTAAAATAACTACAGGAAAAGCTGGTTCCGGATTGCATATCCACATGCGTATCATGAAAGATGGACAAAACCAGATGTTGAAAGAAGGTGTTTTATCAGAAACAGCACGCAAAGCTATTGCTGGCATGATGGAACTTGCTCCATCCATCACCGCATTCGGTAATACCAATCCTACTTCTTATTTCCGCCTGGTTCCCCATCAGGAAGCGCCAACTAATATTTGCTGGGGTGACCGCAACCGTTCAGTATTGGTACGCGTACCTCTAGGATGGGCAGCTAAAACAGACATGTGCATGACTGCCAATCCACTGGAAACAGAAAGCCATTATGATACCACACAAAAACAGACAGTGGAAATGCGGTCACCGGACGGTTCGGCCGATCTCTACCAACTGATAGCAGGATTAGCTGTAGCCTGTCGCCATGGATTTGAAATAGAAAATGCACTGGACATTGCAGAAAAAACTTACGTAAACGTCAATATCCATCAGAAAGAAAATGCAGACAAACTGAAGGCATTAGCCCAGCTTCCCGATAGCTGTGCAGCTTCCGCAACCTGTTTGCAACAACAGCGCGAAATATTCCAAAAACATAATGTGTTCAGCCCCACTATGATTGATGGAATCATCAGCAAATTAACCAGTTATAACGATCTGACCTTACGTAACGACTTAAAAGATAATCCGGAAGGGATGTTGGCATTGGTCAATAAATATTTCCATTGCGGATAATTTGACTAAAACAGCGGGAGGAGGGTATATCAATATTTTGATTTGACCTTCTTCCGTTTTCTAACATTTACACCATGATAAATAAAAAAGATCAATGTACTTCTACACTGATCTTTTCTCTTGAGCGGAAAACGAGACTCGAACTCGCGACCCTAACCTTGGCAAGGTTATGCTCTACCAACTGAGCTATTTCCGCAAACCTCTAACATGGTGCCCAGAACAGGACTCGAACCTGCATGCCTCTCGACACACGCACCTGAAACGTGCGCGTCTACCATTCCGCCACCTGGGCATTCTGTGTAACACTCT
>QWCV01002766.1_pt1 | contig 13702 bp, 15 predicted proteins | sample 1972621 | NCBI WGS metagenome assembly QWCV01 (sample SAMN09866699, study PRJNA288562) | Human gut metagenome isolate pre2_stool, whole genome shotgun sequencing... | isolation source: gut | host: Homo sapiens | place: USA: California
CAACTCGCAGATGGAGCGGAATGAGGAATTTTTCCATCAGTTTTTCCTGTCGGATCATCTGATGGGGATCGCCGAAACCCTTGCTATGGTGGCTGCGCTCATGGCCTTGCTGATGGTCATCCATGTTTGGTGGAAAAGTGCCGTGGAGCGCCGGACAAAGCTGCGGGATCTTTGCATTTTTAACGGTATCATCCTTCTGATTTCCGTCTATGAACTGGTGGCTCACGGCGGACTCACCGCCTACCGGGATGAAATGCCGCTGCACTATTTCGGTGGGCCTCCGGCCACGACCCTGCTGATTTGGCTGCCGTGTCTGGTACTGACTCTCATCCCCATGATCGTTTACTTCCGCACGAAGCGAATCACCCCGGCGGATTAAGAAATAAAAACCAGCCCCATCGTATCCATACGATGGGGCTGGTTTTTGCAGAGTGCAGCAAGCAATTTTCGTTACGTCGGAGCGCCGCCGCTCATCAGCCCCAGTTGATAAAAGGCCACGGCGCTGGCGGCGGCCACGTTCAGGGAGTCCACTCCGTGGGTCATGGGGATGCGGACCGTGTAGTCGCAGGCGGCGATGGTACCGTCGGACAGACCGTCCCCTTCGGTCCCCAGCACCACCGCCAGCTTCTCCGCCGCCATGAGCCGGGGGTCGTTCAGAAGCAGCGAGTCCTCCCGCAGGGCCATGGCCACCGTCTGGAAGCCCAGCCGCCGCAGCCGCTCCGGCCACGGAGCCTCCAGATACGTCCATGGGATGAGAAACACATTGCCCATGCTGACACGGGAAGCCCGCCGGTACAGGGGGTCGCTCCCGGCGGCGGTGAGCAGCACCGCATCCATACCCAGAGCGGCGGCGCAGCGGAAGATAGCCCCGATGTTGGTGGGATTCATGACATTCTCCAGTACGGCGATGCGCCGGGCGTTGGCGCACACCTCCTCCACCGTGGGCAGGGCCGGGCGGCGCATGGCACACAGCATCCCACGGGTCAGATGGAAGCCCGTCAGCCGGGTCAGCACCTCCGGCGCAGCGGTATAGACGGGGATGTCCTCCGGGCAGCGCTCCAGCAGGGGCAGGGCCTGAGACGTCAGGTGCCGTGGCTCCATGAGAAAGGACACCGGCACGCAGCCGCTCTCCAGCGCCCGCCCGATGACCAGCGGACTCTCGGCGATGAAGAGGGCGTTTGCGGGGTCTGCCCGGTTGACCAGCTGGTTTTCCGTCAGACGGGCGTAGACGTCCAGCTCCGGGGTGTCGAAATCGGTGATGGAGATGATGTGGGCCATGGCTGCCTCCCTGTGTTTTTTCTCTATTGTAGCCGTCAAAGGCCGCTGCGTCAACGGGATATTGACTTTCCGCCGTCAAAACGGTATGATACAGGCAGAATTTACAATACAGGGGAAGGTACGATGGCAGAGAGGATCACCGCACGAAAGAGGCAGGCCATGGAGATGCGCCGCCGGATTCAGGAGACGGCGCTGGATCTGTTTGACCGGGAGGGTTTTGAAAACGTCTCCGTGGAGGAGATCGCACAGGCCGCCGGCTGCTCCGTGGGCAATATCTATCACTACTTCAAAAGCAAGGACGAACTGGCCATCCAGCTGACCCAGCACGTGGACGAGGCGTATCAGGTGCTGGAGCAGGCGTATCTGGCGGACACCGATCACTCCGGCCGAGAGAAGCTGCTGGACTTCGTGGGCCGGTCGTTGGAGATCAGCGTGGGGGACGAGGTGCTGTACAAGGCCTTCATCCACGGGCTGCGCTACCCGGAGCAGGGCGTACTGAAGGGCAGCGAGAAGCGGGTATACTACCGCCTGCTGGGGGAGCTGGTGGATCTGTGCCGCCGGGAGGGCAGCATCCGGCAGGAGCTGACCACGGCGGAGGTGGTGGAGGAGCTGGTGACGCTGCACCGGGGGATGCTCTTCGAGTGGCGCATCTATGAGGGCGGCTTCCCGCTGGCCCAGCGGGGCCGCCGCATGGCGGAGCATCTGCTGGAGGGGATGCGGGGATGAAGGCCCTGACCATCCGCAGGCTTCGGCCATCGGACGCCGAAGCGCTGTATAGGATCCTGTCCGACCGGCAGGTGATGCGCTATCTGGAGCCGCCTTATGACCGCCTTCAAACGGAGCAGTTCCTCCGGGAGGCGGGGCTTGCGGAGCCGCCCCTTGTGTATGGCACGGAGGAGGACGGCCGTCTGCTGGGCTACGTCATCTACCACGCCTATGACCCGGACAGCATGGAGCTGGGCTGGGTGCTCTCCCCGGACTGCTGGGGGAAGGGCTATGCCTCCCGGCTGACGGACCGGCTGGTGGAGCTGGCCCACCGAGCGGGAAAGACGGCGGTCATCGAGTGCGTCCCGGAGCAGACTGCCACCCGGCACATCGCTGAGAAAAAGGGCTTTGCCTATGTGGGCCGCACCGACGGACTGGAGGTATACCGTCTGCCGCCCAACGAATAATGATCCCAGAGAGGAGCCATCCGGCTCCTCTTTTCTGCGTTTTTACCAGCTTCCGGCGGAGAATTTTGTGGGCTTTGACGGGTTTTGGAAAATTCCCCGCCGGACATTGACAAACCGGCGGCAGACTGCCATAATAAAATCATTCATTAAGTAATTCGGTGAAAGACATCACCGGGAGAGGGGGAACGGATGAAGGTACTGGTCATCAATCCCGGCGCCACCTCCACCAAGGTGGCGGTGTTTGAGGAGGAACGGGAGCTGCTGAAGAAGAGCATCGTCCACACGGCTCAGGAGCTGGAGGGCTTCGACCGGGTCATCGATCAGGCGGACTTCCGCCAGCGGGCTGTGCTGGAGGCGGTGGCGGAGGGCGGCTTCCGCTTGGAGGATTTCGATGCCGTGTGCGGCCGTGGCGGCCTGTACCGCCCTATCCCCTCCGGCACCTACGCCGTCAGTGACCGGGTGATGCAGGATGTGGAGCAGGCCCCCTACGGCGAGCATCCCTCCAATCTGGGGGCGTATCTGGCCCGGCGCATTGGTGATCTGGTCGGTATCCCGGCCTTTTTCGTGGACCCGGTGTGCGTGGACGAGATGACGGAGGTGGCCCATGTCTCCGGCTTTGCGGAGTTCCGGCGGCTGAGCCAGTTCCACGCCCTGAACCAGAAGTCCGTGGGCCGCAAGGCGGCCCGCCGGCTGGGCAAGTCCTACGAGGAGGCTCGGCTCATCGTCTGCCATTTGGGCGGTGGCGTGTCCGTGGCGGCCCATGACCATGGCCGTGTGGTGGACGTGTTCAACGTCAAGGATGAGGGGGCCATGGGCATGGATCGTGGCGGCGGTCTGCCGGTGAATCAGCTCATCGACTACTGTTATGCCGGGCGCAGCCGGGAGGAGGTCAAGCGGACGCTGGGCCGCCGCTCCGGGATGCTGTCCTATGTGGGTACCACGGACTTCCGGGAAATCTGCGCCAGGGTGGTGTCCGGAGACGAGCGGTTCACGGCGGCCTACCGGGCGCTGGTGTACCAGCTGGCCAAGGACATCGGCGCCATGGCGGCGGTGCTGCATTTCGAGGTGGATGCCATCGTCTACACCGGTGGCATGGCCTATGAGCAGTTTTTCTGTGACGATATCACCGCCTATGTGGGGCGGCTGGCCCCCGTCCTGCGGTTTCCCGGCGAGGAGGAGATGCGGGCGCTGGCGGAGGGCGCCCTGCGGGTGCTCCACGGTGAGGCACAGGCGGAAACATATTAAATACATCCCGGCATAGTCATGTTGATACCAACCGGAACAGAAAGGTGAAAAATCATATGAAGCATCTCATGAGCGGCAACGAGGCCACGGCCAGAGGCGTGTACGAGGCAGGCATCAAGATATGCTCCGCCTATCCCGGCACCCCCAGCACAGAGATTTTAGAGAACCTGCCCCCCTATCAAAAAGACGTCTACTGCGAGTGGGCGCCCAACGAGAAGGTGGCGGTGGAGGTGGCCTACGGGGCCTCCATTGCCGGGTCCCGCTCCTTCTGCACCATGAAAATGGTGGGCCTGAACGTAGCGGCGGATCCCCTGTTCACCGCCGGCTATATGGGCGTAGGCGGCGGCTTCGTGGTGGTGACGGCGGACGATCCCAGCTGTCACTCCTCCCAGAATGAGCAGGACAACCGCCACTATGCACGGGCGGCCAAGATCGCCATGGTGGAGCCCAGCGACCCGCAGGAGTGCAAGGACTTTGTGGCCTTGGCCTGTGAGCTGTCGGAGGAGTTCGATACCCCGGTGCTGTACCGCACCACCACACGGGTCTGCCACTCCAAGGGGCTGGTGCAGTGGGGGGAGCGCCGGGAGCATACGGCGCCGCCCTACCGGCGCAACGTCCGCAAGTTCGTCTGCACCCCCGCCCACGCCTACGCCAACCACCCGCTGGTGGAGGAGCGGCTGCGGCGGCTGGAGGAGTACGGCTGCACCCGTGCGCTGGAAAACGGCCTGAACAAGAGGGAACTGGGCGACGGAAAGGTGGGTGTCATCACGGCCTCCGTGGCCTATGAGTACGCCAAGGAGGTGTTCCCGGAGGGAACATCCTTCCTGAAGCTGGGCCTGACCTTCCCCCTGCCCATGGATCTGATCCGGGACTTTGCCTCCCGTGTGGAAAAGCTCTATGTCATCGAGGAGCTGGAGCCCTTCATGGAGGATCAGATCAAGGCCGCCGGCATCCCCTGCGTGGGCAAGGAGCTGACGGGCCTTCTGTACGAGCTGAATACCCAGCTGCTGCGGGAGCGGGTGCTGGGCGAGAAAGCAGATTTCCGCAAGACCGATGTGACCCCGGCCAGCCGTCCTCCGGCCCTTTGCCCGGGATGTCCCCACCGTGGCTTCTTCTATACCCTGTCCAAGAACAAAAACTATGTCGTCACCGGCGACATCGGCTGCTATACGCTGGGCAGCGCCGCCCCGCTGAACTGCATGGATTCCGTGGTGTGCATGGGCGCAGGCTTCTCCGCCGGCATGGGTATTGCCAAGAGCTTTGAGCGGGAGGGCGTCACCGATAAGACCATCTTCGGCGTCATGGGCGACTCCACCTTCTTCCATAGCGGCATGACCGGCGCTGCGGAGATCATCTACAACAACGGCCGCATGATCCCCTGCGTGCTGGATAACCGCATCACCGGCATGACCGGCCATCAGGATAACCCCGGCACGGGCTATACCCTGCTGGGGGACGAGGCCCCCATGCTCAGCGTGGAGAAAATTTTCACGGCCATGGGCTTTGCCCCGGTGCTGACGGTGGACCCGCAGGACCTGACGGCTATGAAGGAGACGGTGGACCGGGCCGTGGCGGCGCTGGAGCGGGGCGAGCATCCCGCCATCGTCACCCGGAGGCCCTGCCTGCTCATCAAGCGGGATAGGTTCCAAAAGGGAATGTGCCATGTGGAGCCGGATAAGTGCCGCAGCTGCCGCAGCTGCCTGAAGGTGGGCTGCCCCGCCGTCTCCATGGAGGAGGGCAAGGCGGTCATCGACCGCACCCAGTGCGTGGGCTGCACCGTCTGCGCTCAGGTCTGCCCCTTCGGTGCCATCGTAAAGGAGGAAGTGTGATGTCTGGTGTGAAAAGTGCGCTGCTGGTGGGCGTGGGCGGTCAGGGAGCCATCCTGATCTCCAAGATCATGGCCAACGGCTTCATGCAGGCGGGCTTCGACGTGAAGCAGAGCGAGGTACACGGCATGGCCCAGCGGGGCGGCAGCGTCTCGACGCAGGTGCGCTGGGGCGACAAGGTGTACGGCCCCGTGTTCGGCAAGGGCGAGGCGGACATTCTGGTGGCGCTGGAGAAGATGGAGGCTGTGCGCTATGCCGAGTTCTTAAAGCCCGGCGGTGTGGCGGTCATCAACGACTACGCCATCAAGTCCACCACCATTGCCTCCGGGGCGGAGACGTACCCGGAGGGCTGCGTGGAGGCCATGGAAAAGGTGTTCCGCACCATTGCCGTGCCGGCCAGCGACATGGCGCTGGGGCTGGGCAACCCCAAGTGCATGAACGTGGTGCTCTTCGGGGCTATGTGTGACAGTCTGGGCTGCCCCCAGATCGACTGGGAGCAGGTGGTGGCGGACACCGTGCCGGAGAAGGTGCGGGAGCTGAACCTCCGGGCCTTCCGGGCGGGCCGTCAGGCGGCGCAGCAGCGCTGAACAAACGGACCAACCACTCCGGGCAGGCGGCTCTGACCGAAGAAATCTTACCGGATCCGCCCGATGGGATCGGCTGCCGAATGGTTTTTGGCAAAGAGCTTTCTGGGCAAATAAGCTTTGCGGCAGCGGAATTTTACGCAAAAGATTTTTTGAAAGCAGGGCATCGGCATTTCTGCCGACGCCCTGCTTTTTCATGGCACCGTTTTTGGGTACTTCGGTTTTGCAGCACGGCATTTTGCCGATGCCATTTTTATTGCTATGGTTTTCTGACCGGCGCCTACCTTTCTGCTTTTTTGATACTCTATTTCACACAGCGCAGCTTTGCCGATCTCGTTTTGTGCCATGGCGATTTTCAAGGCCCACCGGACATGGGACGCTTTCAAAGGTCGAGGTGGACGTCCGGTGGACATTTTTCCGGACGGATCTGTACGGCTGGACAGAGGGTAAAACGTCCTGTTTGGACACGCCGGACGGGGGGAGAAAGTATCCCTACCGCAGCCGACGAAGGTGATGGGGGGTTGACAAATTTTTCACAACGCTATATAATATTTATTGCAGCAAAAAGCCACATAATATGGCTTGCAAAACGAAAATAACTGATATTTTATATTACATAACAGGAGAGAGCTATGGATATTTTTCAGAAATGCTATGAGCCGTCTCTGGCGAAGGAATTGAAGGCGGCGGGGGTGTATCCCTATTTCCACGCCCTCCAGTCCCGGCAGGATGTGGAGGTGATGATGGAGGGCAAGCGCCGCATCATGCTGGGTTCCAACAACTATCTGGGTCTGACCACGGCCCCGGATGTGGTGGAGGCGGGCATCCATGCCCTGGAGCAGTACGGCACCGGGTGCAGTGGCTCCCGGTTCCTCAACGGCACCCTCCAGATGCATCTGGAGCTGGAGGAGGAATTGGGGAAGTTTCTGCGTAAGCCCGGCATCGTCACCTTCGGCACGGGGTTCCAGTCCAACGTGGGGATCATCAGCGCACTGGTGGGGCGGCACGACTATGTGATCTGCGACCGGGAGAACCACGCTTCCATCTACGCCGGGTGCCAGATGAGCTACGGCAAGATGCTGCGCTACCGCCACAGCGATATGGCGGATCTGGAGAAGCAGCTGCAGCGGGTGCCGGAGCAGAACGGCGCCCTCATCGTCACCGACGGCGTATTCTCCATGGGCGGCGACATCGCCAAGCTGCCGGAAATTTGTGCGCTGGCCAAGCGGTACGGCGCACGGGTCATGGTGGACGATGCCCACGGACTGGGCGTGCTGGGTGAGGGCGGTCGTGGAACCGCCAGCTACTTCGGGCTGGAGGATCAGGTGGATGTGTACATGGGTACCTTCTCCAAGTCGCTGGCATCGCTGGGCGGCTACATGGCGGCCTCGGAGGAGGTGGCGGAGTATGTGCGCCACGCCTCCCGGCCATTCATCTTCTCGGCGTCCATCCCGCCGGCCAACTGCGCCACGGCACTGGCAGCCCTGCGGCATCTGGAGCAGCACCCGGAGCTGGTGGACCGGCTGCGGAGCCTGAGCCTGTACGCCCGGAAGGGCATGACGGACCGGGGAATGAAGATCCGGGAGTCGGCCCTGAACGCCCCCACGCCCATCATCCCCATTTACACCTACGAGACGTATCACACGCTGGAGGTGGCCAAGGAGATCTACGACCGGGGCGTGTACGTCAACCCCACCCTGCCCCCGGCCACGCCGGAGGGAGAGGCCCTGCTGCGGACCAGCTACATGGCCACCCACACGGAGGCCCTGCTGGATGAGGCCATGGACATTATGGCGGAGGTGCTGGTAAAGCATGAGTAAGGTAGCGGTTGTCACCGGAGGAACCTCCGGTATCGGAAAGCAGACGGCTCTGGCACTGAAGGCGGCGGGCTATACGGTATATGAGCTGAGCCGCCGGGCGCAGGGCGTAGAGGGTCTGCACCATCTGGTGGCGGACATCACCCGTGAGGAGCTGGTGGATGCCGCCATCGGGGAGGTGCTGCGGCAGGAGGGCCACATCGACGTGGTGGTGAACAACGCCGGCTTCGGCATCAGCGGCGCCATCGAGTTCACCAAGACGGAGGATGCCAAGCGGCTTTTTGACGCAGATTTCTTCGGCATGGTCAACGTGAACCGGGCGGTGATCCCCCATATGCGCCAGGCGGGCGCCGGGCGCATCGTGAACCTCAGTTCCGTGGCGGCGGCGGCTCCCATCCCGTTTCAGGCCTACTACTCCGCTGCCAAGGCGGCGGTGAACAGCTACACCATGGCGCTGGCTAACGAGCTGCGGCCCTACGGCGTCACGGTGTGCGCCGTGCAGCCGGGGGATATCCACACGGGCTTCACCGCCGCACGGGAAAAGACCATCGACGGCGACGACGTGTACGGCGGCCGCATCAGCCGCTCCGTGGCCCGGATGGAGCACGACGAGCAGACGGGCATGGATCCGGCCAAGGCGGGGGCCTTCATCGCTAAGGTGGCCATGAAGCAGCGGGTAAAGCCCATTTACACCATCCGCTTTGACTATCAGTTTTTGGCCCTGCTGACCCGCATTTTGCCCTACAGGTTTCTGAACTGGCTCATCGGCGTGATCTACGGAAAGTAAGCAGGCTTTGTATTTCCCTATAAGGAAACGCCCCACCGGCATGGCCGGTGGGGCGTTTCAGTGTGTCAAAAAAGGTTTGCCGCCCGCAGGCGGCAAAGAATGGAAATCATTTTCTCTCACGATAGATGCGTGAGAGAAAATACTTCTCAGGCTGCAAGTGTGGAATTTGTGCGCCTATGGCACACAAATTATGCGCACAGCAGACTGCAAGCCTTTTGCCGGAAAAACTCGGAGTTTTTTCGACAGTCTCAAACGCCCCATCGGCATGGCCGGTGGGGCGTTTTTGCCCGGAGAAGGGGGGATGTGTGGTGCGCTGAGCTCCGGGCGGGGGGCAGACCTCCGTTCGAAGGGCCTCTGCGTTTGGGGCGGGTCAGCTTTTCAGTGCCAGCGTCTTTTCATAGGCGGCAATGACGGCCTCCATGGCCGCCGAGCGGAAGCCGCCCCGCTCCAGCGCCCGGACCCCGGCGATGGTGGTGCCGCCGGGAGAGCAGACGGCATCCTTCATGGCGGCAGTGTGCTGGTCGGACTGGAGAGCCAGCTGCGCCGTACCCAGCACCATCTGGGCGGCGTAGCGCCGGGCCTTGTCACGGGGCAGGCCGCAGGTGACGGCGCCGTCGGCCAGCGCCTCCAGAAACAGGCTGACGAAGGCGCCGCCGCAGCCGGCCACGGCGCTGCCGGCGTCGATGAGGTGCTCCTCCAGCGGCTCCAGCCGTCCGGAGGCGGACATCAGGGTCAGAAAGGCGGACAGCTGCTCCTCCGTTACCTCCGGGGAGGGGACGTACAGCGTCAGGCCCGCTCCCACGGCGCAGGCAGTGTTGGGCATGATCCGCAGGATGGGGCAGGAGAGGCCCGCCATCTCCCTCAAGCGCTGGAGCGTCAGGCCGGCGGCCATGGACACCAGCACGAAGCCCTCCTGCCGCCGGGACAGGATGGGCTGCAGCCGGGCCAGCAGGTCCGCCATCATCTGGGGCTTGACCCCCAGAAAGATGTAGTCGCAGGTCTGGGCGATGGTCTCATTGTCGGAGACGGTGGCCCCCAGCTGCTGGGCCAGAGCCTGTGCCTTCTCCGGGGTGCGGTTGGACAGCAGCAGCTCCGCCGGGGCGGGGGACTGGGCGGCGGCATGGGCCAGTGCGCCCCCCATATTGCCGGTGCCGATAAAGCCGACTTTCATAACGTGATACCTCCTTGCGGAAATTGCGGGGCCTCTGCCCCGTGATTTTTTTACTATCTTACACCACCCGGCCCTCCGGTGCAAGCAAAATAAAAATTGTCAATCCGGGGAAAGGTATGGTATAATAAACGGGAAGATTTTATGGCTCCCACAGGGAGCGGGAAGGAGCTTATCATGGAACTGAAGGGAAGCAGGACAGAGCGCAATCTGCGGGAGGCCTTTGCCGGGGAGACTCAGGCCCGCAGCAAGTACGACTATTTCGCCTCCGTGGCCAAGAAGGAGGGCTATGAGCAGATCGCAGCCATTTTCCAGGCCACCGCCAACAACGAAAAGGAGCACGCCAAGATGTGGTTCAAGGCCCTCGGCGGCATCGGCACCACGGCGGAGAATCTGGCCTCTGCCGCCGCCGGAGAGAACTACGAGTGGACGGATATGTATGACCGCATGGCGCAGGAGGCCGAGGAGGAGGGCTTCACGGAGCTGGCGGAGAAGTTCCGGCAGGTGGGGCGCATCGAGAAGGCCCACGAGGAGCGCTATCGGGCGCTGCTGAGCAACGTGGAGATGCAGCGGGTCTTTGAAAAGAGCGAGGAGACCATGTGGGAGTGCCGCAACTGCGGCCATCTGGTCATCGGGAAGAAGGCCCCGGAGGTCTGTCCCGTGTGCGCCCATCCTCAGAGCTATTTTGAGGTGCGGAAAGAGAACTATTGATCCGGCAGGACCGGCGTGGATGCGGCGGGCAGGAGGACGATCCCCCTGCCCGCCTGCGGGTATAGAGAGGAGCGATGCGTATGTATAGTCCGGCAGAGGTGGCACGGCGCTATGTGGAGACGGGAAAGAGCAAGGCGGTGCTGCCGGTGGGAAGGATGCTGCTGCTGGGGATGTTGGCGGGGGCCTTCATCGCTCTGGCGGGGGGATCGGCCACCTTTGCGGTGAGCTATGGAGGCAGGCTGGCCGGGGCGGCGGTGTTCCCGGCGGGACTTGCTATGGTGCTGCTGGCGGGGAGCGAGCTGTTTACCGGCAACTGCCTGCTGGTGATCCCGCTGCTGGAGCGGCAGCTGACGTGGGGGCGGATGCTCCGCAGCTGGGGCGTCGTGTATCTGGCCAACGTGCTGGGGGCCGGGTCAGTGGCAGCTCTCACCGTGGCGGCAGGCACCTTCGACGGGGTATACGAGTCCGTGGTGGCCACGGCGGCGGCCAAGGCGGGGCTGCCGTTCCTGACGGCGCTGCTGCGGGGCGTGCTGTGCAACTTTCTGGTGTGCATCGCCGTGTGGATGAGCCTTGCGGCTCAGTCGGTGCCGGGGAAGCTGGCGGCCATGTATCTGCCCATCTTCATCTTTGTGCTGTGCGGATTTGAGCACAGCGTGGCCAATATGTTCTATCTGCCGGCGGGGATCCTGGCGGCGGGAAGGTACGGCGTGGCGGCGGAGGGGCTGAGCTGGGCCTCCATGTGGACGGGAAATCTGCTGCCGGTGACGCTGGGGAACATTTTGGGCGGCTGTCTGGTGGGCGTGGTCTACTGGGCGGTGTATCTGCGAAGGGGGCGGCGAGCATGAGCATTTTGGAGGACATCCGGGCCTTCGTTCCCGGCTGCGAGCAGGAGCAGCGGGACCGGGAGGCCATGCTGGAATTTCTGGCGGTTCATGAGGACGCTTTCCTGCGGACGAATCTCACGGCGCACATGACCGCCTCGGCGTGGGTGCTGAGCCGGGACCGGCGGCGGGTGGTGATGGTGTACCACAATCTGTATCGCTCGTGGTCGTGGACCGGCGGTCACGCCGACGGCGGCCGTGATCTGCTGGCGGTGGCCATGCGGGAGGTGACGGAGGAGACGGGGCTGCGGCGGCTGGCGCCGGTGACGGAGGGGATCTTCTCACTGGAGTGCCTGACGGTGGACGGCCATGAGAAGCGGGGGCAGTATGTCCCCAGCCACATCCACATGAACGTGACGTACCTGTTGGCGGCGGAGGACGATGCCCTCCGGGAAAAGCCCGACGAGAACAGCGGCGTGGCGTGGTTCACGCCGGAGGAGGCGCTGGCGGCCTCCACGGAGCCGTGGATGGTGCAGCGGGTCTACCGGAAGCTGGCAGACCGTGCGGCGGCGTACATGAAAACCTGAGAGAAGCACCCTCCGGCGATAGCTGGGTGTACGTAAGACAGTATTGCGCTAAGATTGACGAAGCGGCACGAAACCGCATGGAGCTGATCGTGTGGTCACTGGCAGAGCAAAGTGGTGTGACCGAGCAACTGAAAGCCGAAAACCAAATGGAATGGGTGCGGCAGATGAACGCTTGCAAGGCACAGGCAGAGGAGATTGTGAAGTTTGAGCTGATTTATAATTGATACTGAGAGCGCCCGGACGAAAAATGTTCGGGCGCTCTTACTGTATGAATAAATTGTAATTTCCCCATGATAAAGAAGTAAATATTGTAAAGGAAACTTGACAAGATGAGCGTGTCATGCTATAGTAAGTTTGTAAAGGAAACTTGTCATGCAAGGAGGCGTTTTTTTGAAAAATAAAGTTGAGCAATTACGAAAGGAGCGAGGATTAAATCAAGATGATTTTGCAAAAATGCTTCGTGTTTCAAGACAAACCATTAGTTCAATCGAAACTGGAAAGTATAATCCATCATTGGAATTAGCTTTTGCAATTTCAGACTTTTTTGGCAAGCGGATTGAAGAAATCTTTATCTATGAAAGAGGTGCAGAAAATGAAAAAGGGTAATTTGATAACCGGGATACTATATGTGCTTTTCGGTGTGGCTTGTTTGATTGTTGCGCTGTTGATTGAAACAAAGTTAGAGGGCATTTTATGGGGCTTTGCTGGCGCAGGTATCTTCCCAGGAATTATGATGATATGCAAATATTTTTATTGGAGTTCCCCCAAAAATAAAGAGCGATACGAAGAGCGTTTGGAAAACGAACGAATTGAACAGCATGACGAGTTAAAAACAAAAATCAGAGATAGAGCCGGAAGATATACTTACAGCTTAGGACTGCTGGTTATTTGTTTCTCTATTTTGGTTTTCGGTATTCTCGGAGCATTGGAAGTCATTGATAATACTCGCATGATTGTACTCTATCTCAGCGGATATTTACTGTTTCAAGTTATCGCAGGAATTGTCATTTTTAATAAGCTGATGAAAAAGTATTAAGGAAAAATCCCTTTAGGAACTAAAGGGCGCACTTCTATACTCTCCTGTCGAGAGTATCGTGTGTCCTGGGTCGCTTCATTCCCGGTCGGCAGAAGAAAACTGCCCGACCGAGAATGTTGCGTCACGACCTTCCGTCAAGGTGGCTACACCCCCTTGCGATGCTTATGCGGCTATCCCCTGTGGACTTGCCGGCGGCAAACGGTTTTGACAAACCGTTTGCCGCCAGCAAGTTTGAAGATCAGACATAAACAAATCCTCCGCATGGTCTAAGCCATACGGAGGATCAACTGTTTTACGGACACCCGTCTATGCCGGAGGGTGCTTTTGCTATCCCTTTTGATGGCGGGTGAGCCAGTCTTTGCCGTCCACGAAGCGGGACACCAGAAACGAGACCACATAGTCCCCGGAGGAGTTGATCATGGTGGCGGGCGGGTCCACCAGATTGCCGACGGCCACCAGAATGGGGAAGGCCATCTCCATCTGCCGGGGGAAGAAGAGGGAGCAGATGATGTACTCCCCGATGTAGCCGCCGCCGGGGACGCCGGACATCCCCACAGAGGACAGCACCGCCACCGCCACGATGGGCAGCAGCTTTCCCCATGTGAGCTCCTGCCCGAATACGCCCCAGACAAAGGCGATCTTCAGCACGCAGCTGAAGCACGAGCCGTCC
>QWCV01002769.1_pt1 | contig 13688 bp, 10 predicted proteins | sample 1972621 | NCBI WGS metagenome assembly QWCV01 (sample SAMN09866699, study PRJNA288562) | Human gut metagenome isolate pre2_stool, whole genome shotgun sequencing... | isolation source: gut | host: Homo sapiens | place: USA: California
CCGGCCTGCGGCGGAAAGCTGAAGTATACGGGCTTTGGCACCCAGCGCGTGGAAGAACAGCTTGCCGAGCTGCTGCCCGAGGCGCGCGTGCTGCGCATGGACGCAGACAGCACAGCGCACAAAAACGCGCACGAAACGCTGCTGCGCGCGTTTGCAAACGGGGAATATGATATTTTGCTGGGCACACAGATGGTGGCCAAGGGCCTTGACTTCGAGCGCGTGACGCTGGTGGGGGTGCTGGGCATCGACCAGATGCTGTTCGCCCAGGGGTACAAGGCGTTTGAAAACGTGTTCAGCCTTGTCACCCAGGTGGTGGGCCGTGCGGGCCGCGCCAGCCGGCCGGGCCGCGCCGTCATTCAGACGGTGGACCCGCAGCACCCTGTGCTGACGCTTGCGGCCAACCAGGACTATGCCTCGTTTTATGAACAGGAGATTTCGTTCCGCCGCCTGAATTTATACCCGCCGTTCTGCGCCATCTGCATGGTGGGCTTTTCCGGCGGGGACGAGGCCGCTGTGCTGCGCGCCGCGCGCGCTTTCGCGGCCTTTGTGCAAAGCGAAACACAGCGCCGCGGCGGCGTGCCGCTGCGCCTTTTGGGCCCCGCGCCCATGAGCGTGGCCATGGTGAAACGGCAATACCGCTATAAGCTGACGCTGAAATGCCGGGGCGATAAGGCTTTCCGCGCCATGCTGCGCGCCGCGCTGGCCCAGTATGACGCGGGCGGCTGGGCGTCAAAGGCCTCTGTCACCATTGATTTCCATTCAGATGCAGACCTGTGAGCCCGCGCCTGGCGCCGGCCGCGGCCTATGAACGTTACATTGCTACAGAATGACTTGGAGGGAACTTACAAAATGGCTTTGAGAACAATTGTGCAGGATGGCGACCCCATTCTGAAAAAGAAATGCCGCCCGGTGACGAATTACGATGCGCGCCTGGCCCAGCTGCTGGATGATATGCGCGACACGCTGGAGGATGCGCAGGGCTACGGCCTTGCGGCGCCGCAGGTGGGCGTGATGCGCCGCGTGTTCATCAGCGTGGACGAGCGGGACCTTCCCGAAAACGGCGAGCGCCCCGAGGGGTATGAGACGAAATTTCTGGAATTTGTAAACCCCGAGATCATCGCCCAGGAGGGCGATGTGCTGCAGTATGAGGGGTGCCTCTCGTTCCCGGGGCACAACGCGGCCATCCACCGCCCGGCCAAGGTGACGGTGTGCGCGTTCGACCGCGACGGCAACCCCTTCACGCTGGAGGCCGAGGGCATGCTGGCGCGCTGCATCTGCCATGAAAGCGACCATTTGGACGGCGTCACCATCATGGACAAGGCGGAATACTTCTATGAGGACGTTGAGCACGACGAAGAAGAGGAGTAAGCAATGAAGATCGTATTCATGGGCACCCCGGACATTGCCGCACAGTGCCTGGCCGCCATTTTGGAAGAGGGGCGGCACGAGGTGTGCGGCGTGTTTACGCGGGAAGATAAGCCCGTGGGGCGCAAACAGGTGCTTACGGCGCCGCCCGCCAAGCAGGTGGCGCTGGCGCACGGCATCCCGGTGTTTCAGCCCAAAACGCTGCGCAGCGGCGAGGCGGCCGAGGTGCTGCGCCGCCTTGCGCCGCAGCTTGTGGTGGTGGTGGCGTATGGGCGCATTCTGCCGCCCGACATTTTGGCCCTGCCGCAATATGGCTGTGTGAACCTGCATGTCTCTCTGCTGCCGAAATACCGCGGCGCGGCGCCCATCCAGTGGGCCGTGCTGAACGGAGACGCCGAGACGGGCGTGACGGTGATGCAGATGGACGAGGGCCTGGACACGGGCGACATTTTGTGCACCCGCCGGGTGCCCATTGGGCCGGACACCACCAGCGGCGAGCTGTTTGAACAGGTGGCGGGCGTGGGCGCCGCGCTTTTGTGCGAGGTGCTGGGCAAAATAGAACAGGGGGACGTACACCCGCAAAAGCAGGACGGCGCCCTGGCCACGCTGGCCCCGCCGCTTACCAAAGAGATGGCGCGCTTCACCTTTGCCATGCCCGCCCAAAAGCTGCACAATCACATCCGCGGCATGAACCCGTGGCCCGTGGCATATTTCGAGCACGACGGCAAAAAGGTGAAGGTGCTGAAGGCGCACCCCGCCCCCGGCGCAGGCGTGCCGGGCACGGTGCTGGCTGTGAAGCCGCTGACGGTGGCCTGTGAAACAGGCGCGCTTGTGCTGAAAACCGTGGTGCCCGAGGGCAAGGGCCCCATGCCGGGCGAGGCGTGGGCGCTGGGCCGCCGCTTTGCGCCGGGGGCCCTGCTTTGAGCGGCGCGCGCGAGGCCGCCGTGCAGGCGCTGGTGCGCACAGAGGCGGGCGGCTATTCCAACCTTGTGCTGAAAAGCCAGCTTGCCCGTTTTGCGGGCACAGCGCAGGAAAAGGCCTTTGCCGCGGCCGTGTTTTATGGCGCGGTAGAGCGCAAAAATACGCTGGATTATTGCCTGGGCAAATTTCTGCAAAAGCCGCTTTCGCGGCTGGACGCGCCCGTGCGGGCCATCCTGCGCGCCGGGCTGTACCAGGCCAAATATATGCAAAGCGTGCCGGTGCACGCGGCGGTGAGCGAATCGGTGGCGCTGTGCCGCCGTATGAAAAAGGCCAGCGCCGCCGGCCTTGTAAATGCCGTGCTGCGCCGCGCCGCGGCGGTGGACGTGGGAAAAGAGGCCTTTGAAAGCGAAACCCAGCGGCTTTGCGTGCAGTACAGTGTGTCACAGCCGGTGGCCGTGCTGTTGCAAACACAGCTTCCGGCATATGCCGAGCGCCTGCTGGCTGCCAGCTTTGAAAAGCCGGCGCTGGCCGTGCGCGTAAATACCCTGAAAACCACACCGCAGGCGCTTTCGGCCAGCCTTGCCGCACACGGCGTTGCGGCAAAGCCCGGCCGCGTGGCAAACAGCCTTCTGTTGGAGGGGGCGGGCGATGTGGCCGCCCTGCCGGAATTTTGCGAGGGGCTGTTCCATGTGCAAAGCGAGGCCTCGCAGGCGGCATGCGCGGCGCTGGCGCCAAGACCGGGCGAGAAAGTGCTGGATGTGTGCGCTGCGCCCGGCGGCAAAAGTGCCACGCTGGCGCAGTATATGGAAAACAGGGGCGTTTTGTTCAGCCGCGACGCGGCGCAAAACCGCGTGCCGCTGATAGACGAGGCCCTGGCGCGCCTTGGCGTTTTGTGCGCAAACACGGCCTGCGCCGATGCGCGCGTGTACGACGCCGCGCTGGAACAGGCGGACGCCGTGCTGTGCGACGTGCCCTGCACGGGCCTTGGCGTGCTGGCCAAAAAGCCGGACATCCGCTATAAAAGCCTGGAGGGGGCAGAAGAGCTGTATGCCGCGCAGCGCGCCATTCTGCACACCTGTGCAGGCTATGTGAAGCCGGGTGGCCGCCTTGTGTATTCCACCTGCACCGTGGCCCCTCAGGAAAACCAGGCCGTCGTGCGGGCCTTCCTGGCCGGGCACCCGGGCTTTCGCCTGCGGCCGGCGGGCTGCGCCATCCCCGGCGCGCTGGAAGAGGACGGCATGGCAACGCTGCTTCCATTTTTCACACAAACAGATGGTTTTTTTATAGCATCCTTGGAAAGATTGTGGTAGAATGAATCGGATAGGAGTTTCTTCCTATACATTGGAAAAGCTGACGGGCTTCGTCACCGGGCTGGGGCAGCCCGCTTTTCGGGCAAAACAGCTGTTCAGCTGGCTGCATGAAAAGCGCGTGCAGGAGTTTTCTGCCATGACCAATTTGCCCAAAAGCTTTTTGCAGCAGCTGGAACAGCAATGCACCATCGAGACGCTTCGCCCGCTGCGCAGGCAGTGCGCGAAGGACGGCACGGTGAAATACCTGTTCGGCCTTGCAGACGGCAACAGCATCGAGACGGTGCTGATGCGCTATTCGTATGGCAACTCTGTGTGCGTGTCCACGCAGGTGGGCTGCCGCATGGGGTGCCGTTTTTGCGCGTCCACGCAGGGGGGCCGCGTTCGCAATCTTACCGCGGGCGAAATTGCAAACGAAATTTACGCCGTGATGGCCGACACAGGCGAGCGCGTTTCTCACATTGTGCTGATGGGCATTGGCGAACCGCTGGACAACTTCGACAATGTGATGGACTTTTTATCAATCATCTCCTGCCCGCAGGGCGTGAACATCGGCATGCGCAACATCAGCCTTTCCACCTGCGGCCTTGTGCCCATGATGGAAAAGCTGGCGCAGAAAAAGCTGGGCCTGACGCTTTCGGTAAGCCTGCACGCCCCCACAAACGAGATGCGTTCGTCCATGATGCCGGTGAACGACGCCTACCCGCTGGAAAAGCTGATTCCCGCATGCCGCGCCTACCAAAGGGCAACGGGCAGGCGCATCAGCTTCGAATATTCCATTGCGCGCGGCGTGAACGATTCCGAGCAGACAGCGCGCAAACTGGCAAAGCTCATTGAGGGGATGGGCGCGCATGTGAACCTCATCCCCATCAACCCGGTGGACGGCTCGCCCTATTCTGCGGCGGATGCGGCCAATGTCAGGCGGTTTCAAAACACGCTTTTGTCTCTGGGCGTGAACGCCACGGTGCGCCGCCGGCTGGGAACAGAGATCAGTGCCGCCTGCGGCCAGCTTCGCCGCGAGGCAAACAAGGAGGGAACGCCCGCAAATGGAATTGTCCGCCAGAACTGACATTGGCAACAAACGCGCGGAAAACCAGGACAGCTACCGCGCCCAGGCGCGCACGGACGGCAAGGCATGGCTGGCCGTGTGCGACGGCATGGGCGGCGCGCGCGGCGGGCGGCTGGCAAGCGGCCTGGCTGTGGCCAGCCTGGAACAGACGCTGTGCGCCGGCCTGCCGGGCGTGCAGACGGACAAGCAGGCGCGCGCCCTGCTGGAGCAGGCCGTACGCGGCGCAAACGAAGCCGTGTATGAAAAAGCGCTGGCCACGCCTGCGGCCCGCGGCATGGGCACCACGGTGGTGTGCGGCGTGTGCCGCGGCGGCATGCTGCAATATGCGCATGTGGGCGATTCCCGCATTTACCTGTTTCACGGGCATTCCATCTGCCAGCTCACAAAAGACCATTCCATCGTGCAGGAGCTGGTGGAAAAGGGTTCTATCACCGCAGAGGAAGCGGCGTTCCACCCGCGCAAGAACCTCATTACCCGCGCCTTGGGCGTGGGCCCGCAGGTGGAGATAGATTTCGGCGAAATCGTGCTTTCCCCAGGCGACATCCTGGTGCTGTGCACGGACGGGCTGAGCAATTACGTCACGGTGGATGAGATGGAGGAGATCATCCAGAACACCGCATTCTACGAGATGGCGGACGCACTGGTAGACCGGGCGCTGAAAGCCGGCGGGCTGGATAACGTCACGGTGCTGCTGGCAAAGTGCGATGCTACGGAGGAGAACAATGGATAACACTGCAAATAAAATGCTGGATGGCCGTTACCGCATCGAGAAACTGCTGGGTGCCGGCGGCATGGCCAATGTGTACAAGGCCACAGACATGAAGGAAAACCGCCCCGTGGCGGTGAAGGTGCTGCGCGCCGAATTCATGAACAATGCCGACCTTGTGCGCCGTTTCAAAAACGAATCGAAAGCCATTTCCGTGCTGGACCACCCCAACATCGTGAAGGTGTACGACATCAACATCACGGAAAAGCTTTCCTATATTGTGATGGAGTATGTGGAAGGCATCACGCTCAAAGACTATATGAACTACCGCAAACAGCCTTTGACCGTGAAGGAGACCATGCACTTTGTGCGCCAGACGCTGCTTGCTTTGCAGCACGCGCACGAAAAGGGCATTGTGCACCGGGACGTGAAGCCCCAGAACATCATGCTGCTGCAAAACGGCTCCATCAAGGTGATGGATTTCGGCATTGCGCGGTTTTCCCGCTCTGAAAACCAGACAGTCACCGATAAGGCCATCGGCTCTGTGCACTACATCAGCCCCGAGCAGGCCAAGGGCGACGTGACGGACGCCAAGGCGGATATCTATTCGGTGGGCGTCATGATGTACGAGATGCTTTCGGGCCGCCTGCCGTTCGATTCCGACAGCCCGGTGTCCATCGCCATCAAGCAGATTGCAGATACGGCCACGCCGCTGCGCCAGGTGAACCCCAATGTGCCGGAGGGCCTTGCGGCCATCACGGCGCGCGCCATGGCAAAAGACCCGCGCAGCCGTTACCCCTCGGCGCGCGAGATGCTGGCAGACCTGGAAGAGTTCCGCCGCAACCCCAACGTGAAGTTTGAATACCACGATGCCAACGCCCCCCTGGCGGAGGAACCCACGCGGTATATAGACAAGGTGGTGAGCAACACGCCCGAAAGACGTTCTTCCGGCGCGGCCGGCCGGCGGCCGGGCACGCGCGGCACAGCCGCCAGGAAAAAGGGCGCACGCCCCGGCGGCAAAAAGGGCAAGGGCCGCCTGGTGCTGCCCATTATGGCCGGCATGGCTGCGGCGTTTGCCGTGGGCGCCGCCATTCTGATTTTTGTTATTTTCCGCACCTCCGGCACCACGCTGTTCAGCAATGTGGAGGATGTAGACCTGCCGAACTTTGTGGAGATGTCTTTGGAAGAGATTCAAAACAACCCCGAGTACGCTTCCTTCCAGTTTGACGTGCGCGATGATTACAGCGCCGAGTATGCCGAGGGCATCGTTTACGACCAATCGCCCAAAGCGCCCAAGCGCGTGAAGGCCAACGCCACCGTGACGCTGTATGTCAGCAAGGGCACCCAGGTGGTGAACCTGCCGGACGTGCTGGGCAAAGAGCGCTATGACGCGCGCGACGAGCTGCAGAACCTGGGCCTTGTGGTTACCATCCGCATTGAAGAGCGGGAAGACATGGCCGAAAACCTGGTGTTCAAGGTGACGGACGCGGCCGACCAGGAGCTTTCCGCGGGCGCACAGCTGACAACGGGCGATTCCGTGTACATCTATGTAAGCCGTGAACACTACGACAACGAAGTGAAGGTGCCGGATATCACCAACATGACGCTGGAGGATGCCAAAAAGCTGCTTTCTTCCCGCAACCTGCTGCTGGGCCCGCAAACCGAGGTGTATTCGGACGCGGCCCCGGGCACGGTGGTGAACCAGAACCCGAAGGCAGACAGCTCTCTTGTGATTGGCGAATCGGTTTCTGTGGAGGTTTCGAAGGGCCCGGCCCCCACGCCGGAACCCACCCCCACGCCAACCCCCACGCCCACGCTGACGCCTGCGCCTTCTCCCAGCGCAAGCCCCAGCACGCCGCCCGCAACACCTGTGCCAACGCCCACGCCGTCGGATTCTTCAAGCTCTGACAACGGGAATGGCGGCACAGGCGGCTGACATATGGCGCGCGTGGATATCATAACAATAAAACCAATGCTGACACAGTGAGGAATAAGCCGTGGCTGAAGAAAAAAACACGCTAGAACAAAACGCCCCGCAGGGCTCTCAGCCCAAGCAGGAAGCGCAGAAAAAGCCGGCCAAAAAGCCGCGCAAAAATGCCTCTGCCCATGCTTCGCGGCGGGAAAATGAAAAAAAGCGCCGTGCTGCAGCCGGGGCACAAAAGCGCGGGGGCGAGGCAAACAACGGCGGCAAGGGCTCTGCACCTGCAGCACAGCAGGAAGAAACTGCCCCCGCCGTGCTGCAGGCAGCGCAAGAACCCCCCGAACAAACCCGGGGCGCGGCAATGGCCCCGGCCGAAGAGGCGGGGCTGCCCGCGGCCGCCCCGCAGGGGCCGGAGGCTCGCGGGCAGGGCGAGACGGCCGAAAAAGAGGCCGAAAGGCCGGCTGTGGCCGCGGAGGCTGTCGAGAAGGCCTCTGCGGCGGAAACCGGGCCTGCGGCCGGGGCAGTGCAGGAACCGGCAGATGCCGGGGCACAGGCTGGCCCCCTTCAGCAGGATGCAGCCACACAGGCCGGGCCTGCCCCGGAAGATGCGGCCGCCGCGCCGGGCGAAAACTCTGCGCCGGGCGAAGGCACCGTGCAGAGGGAAGACACCGCGCCGGGCGAAGGCACTGCGCAGAGGGAAGACGCTGCGCCGGGCGAAGAGGATGGCGCGGCCCAACCCGCGCAGGAAGAAGCGCAGCCCAAAACGGGCAAGCGCAGCAAGCGCGCGCGCAAACGTCACTATTTTGCGTTTTATGTGGCGGTGTGCACGGGCGTGGTGGTGCTGGCCTCGGCGCTTTCCATTTTTGTGATGTTCTTTGTCACGGGCAACCCGCTGTTCAGCACCACGCAGGATGTGGAGCTGCCCAACTTCTACAATATGACGCAGGAAGAGATTGAGGCAGACGAGGCCTACAGCAGTTTCCGCATCGAATTTGTGGATGTATACAGCGACGAAGTGGCCGAGGGCCATGTGGTGGATCAATCGCCCAAGCCGCCGAAAGAGGTGAAAGAAAACGCGCGCATCACCGTCCGCGTCAGCAAAGGCGTGGAACAGGTGGAGGTGCCCGATATGGTGGGCTGGACGCGTACCTCGGCCAGCGAGAAGGTCAAATCCATCAACCTGAGCATCCTCATCAAATATGAAACAGATGATAGCAAGCCATACAATACCGTGCTCAGCACATCGCCCGCCGCAGGCACTGTGATGGAGGCCGGCGAGACGCTTACCGTCTATATCAACCGCGAAGAGCTTGCAGTGGGCACTACCATTGCGCCAAACTGCGTGGGGCTCAGCCAGTCGGCCGCGGGCCGCCTGCTCACCTCGCGCGGGCTGAGCTATTCCTTCATCAAGGTGGACAGCGCCTCCCCGGAGGGCTATGTGGTAAGCCAGTCGCCCCGCTCGGGCGAGAGCATGGCCCAGGGCGGCAGCGTGACGCTGCGCGTGTCGAACGGCCTTGGCTCGGGCGACGGAACCATACAAGACCCGAACGTGGCCGATGGCTCTGTCACCGGGCACCATCACACCTGGGTGGCCTGGCAGGACGGGCACTGGATCTGCACGGTGTGCAACGCGGTGAAATAAGATGAACACAGAACCTTATATTATAAAAGGCATCGGCGGTTTTTACTATGTGAAAACCGCCGATGGCGTTGTGGAATGCCGCGCCAAGGGCATTTTCCGCAAGCGGGGCATCACCCCGGTGGCGGGCGACCGCGTGCGGCTGGAACACGAGGCCGGCACAGCCGTCATTGCCGAGGTGCTGCCGCGCAAAAATGTATTTGTGCGGCCGCCCGTGGCCAATGTAGACCAGTTCTTCATTGTGGCCAGCACGGTGCAGCCCGCGCCCAGCACGCTGGTCATTGACAAGCTCAGCGCCATTGCGGTGGACCGCGGCGCCCAGCCGGTGCTGGTTATCACCAAGGGCGATTTGCAGGACGCCGGGGCGCTTATGCAGTGCTACCGCACGGCGGGCTTTCCCGTGCTGTGCGTGAACGCTGCCACCGGCGAGGGGCTGGCGCCGCTGTGCGCCATGCTGGCCGGCAAGCTCAGCGTGTTCAGCGGCAACTCCGGCGTGGGCAAATCTACCCTTCTGGGCGCGCTGATGCCGGGCCAGACGCTGGCCACGGGCGAAATTTCTCAAAAGCTGGGCCGCGGCCGCCACACCACGCGCGAAGTGACGCTGTATGAGGCGCACGGCGGCCTGGTGGCCGATACGCCCGGCTTTGCCAGCCTGGATATGGCCCGCGCGGCCGCCATCCCCAAAGAAAACTTGGAGCTGGCCTTCCCGGACATTGCCCGCCTGTTCGGGCAATGCCGCTTTACCGGTTGTTCCCACCTGACGGAGGTGGGCTGCGCCGTGCGCGAGGCCGTGCAGAAAGGCGAAATTTCCCGCACGCGGTATGAAAGCTATGCCGCGCTGTATGAAGAGGCAAAGGAGCAGGAAAAACGATGAACCGGCGCTGTGTAATTTTTGCGGGGCTGGCCGTGCCGCCGCATCTTTGCCAGGACATTGGCCCGCAGGATGTGATTCTTGCGGCGGACGCGGGCTGGAAAACGGCCCGGGCCCTGGGCTTTGCCCCCACGCTGGCACTGGGCGATTTCGACACGGCGCCCGCGCCCAAAGGGCCGGACGTGCTGCGCCTTCCGGCGGAAAAGGACGACACCGACACCTTTTTTGCCGCGCGCAAAGCGCTGGAGATGGGCTGCAGCGAAGTGCTGATTCTGGGCGGCATTGGCGGCCGGCTGGACCATACGCTGGCCAACATCTGCACACTGCTGTTTTTAGAGCAGCACGGCGTGCGCGCCTGGCTGCGAAGCGAAACGGCCCTTGTGCGGGTGCTTTTGCCGGGGCAGTACAAGTTCCCCGCGCAGAAAGATGTCTATGTGTCGCTGTTCCCCATGTGCGGGGCCGTGCACGGGCTGTGCCTGCGCGGGTTTCGCTACCCGCTGGAAAACGCCGTGCTGGAACCCGCGTCCACCCTGGGCACAAGCAATGAATTTGCCGCCCAGGCAGGCCACGTCAGCTTTTCACAGGGCACGCTGATTTATTTGCAGTGCCAAAAAGACCGGTAACCGCCGCCGCGCGGGGCCAAAGCAGGCCCCGCGCGGCGCTTTTTCTGCCTGCAATGCGGAACATTTTTGCCCGCCGCGGTATACGATACAGTAGGCCCGGCGCACAAGGGGCTTGCCCGTGCGCCGGAAAACAGCCCCAAAGGGCACACAGAAGGGGGAAGCGCCGTGCAGATTATTGTGTGGAAAAGCCCAAAGCTCCTGTCCGGGCTGCTGCGCGCCATTTTTAAAATCAAATAAATGCAGCAGGCCCCCAAGGCGCCGCCCGCATTTTGCAGGCGGCGCCTTTCCGTTTGCGGCAGCACACATTTCGTCCACGGCGGCAAAAGGCAGAATATTGGGCCCGCGGCGCGAATATAGATACACCAGAACAGCGAAAGGGGCGACGATACCGTATGGAGATCAAGGTGTACCAAGACACCGTTACCGCGGGGCAGGTCATTTGTGATACAAAGCAGGAACTCAGCGTGGAGGCGGAGATCCTCATCCCCGACTACCTGCCGCAGGTGTTCAAAATTGTCAAATGCTTTGTGGCCTGCGTGGTGCTGCAAAAGCAGTTTTCTGCGGGGCGCCTTACCGTGGAAGGGTATCTGCGCTGCGTGGTGCTGTACCAATCGGAAGAGGCGGCCAGCCTGTGCCGCGCCGAGCACAAGCTGCCCTTCACAAAACAGGTAGAGCTTTCGGGCGAAAACACAGGGGCTGCGCACGCGTGGGTGAGCGGCCAGACGGAATATGTGAACTGCCGCGCGGTAAGCGGGCGGCGCGTGGATGTGCGCGGCGCATTCCTTATGAACATCCTGGCCCTGTGTGCGGCCCAGCAGCCCGTGCTGACGGCGCTTTCGGGCGACGGGGTAGAGCAGAAGACGCAGGCTTTGCAGCATGTGGAATTCCTCTGTGCGCCGGAAAAGCTGTGCACGGCCCAGTGCCAGGTGCCGTTTGCCGAAACGCCGGACATGGTGCTGGACACCCCGTGCGCCGTGGCGGTGGAAGAAGTGAAGCTTACAGAGGGCAAGGCCGTGGTAAAGGGCAGCGCCCGCATGACGGTGCTGTACCGCACAGGCCCCGGCCACGCCATTCAGCAGGTGGAATGCGAGGCGCCCTTCAACGAGGTGCTGGACGCCCCGGGGGCAGACGAGGCCTGCCGCGCCTGTGTATCGGTGCAGCCCGCCGGATGCACCATTGCCCAAAGTGAGGAAGAGGGCGGCGAGGCGGGCGGCTATGAGCTTTCGGCCACGCTGGCAATGTGCGTGCGCGTGTTCCGCCAGGAAGAGACGCTGGCCGTGTGCGATGCGTTTTCCACCCTGCAGAACACGGTGCTGGCAAAGCGCGACGTGGTGCTGGATGAGACGTTCGTGCCCTGCGAGCAGGCTGTGACGGCCACCACAGGGGGCGAGCTGCCAGACCCCCAGGCCAAAATTATCACCGCCATGGCCACCGCCCTGCCGCCGGAGGTGCTGGAAGAGGACGGCAAAGCCACGCTGCGCGGGCGCGCCATGGTGCACCTGCTTTGTGAGAACGCCGTGGGCGAGGTGGATTGCTACGACAAAGCCTGCGAATATTCGCTGCCCCTGCCGCAGGCAAGCGGCGGTGTGACAGCGCTGTGCGAGGCGCAGGTGGAACGTGTGAGCGCCCAGACGATAGGCAGCGAGACAAAGGCGGATGTGGCCCTGACGGTGCGCGGGGCGCTGCTGTGCCGTGCGCACCACACCCTGCTGGAGAACGTGGAGGCCGCGGGCCCGCGCGAAGAGACGGCCAGCGACATTGCGCTGCGCATCTATTTTGCGCACGAAGGGGAAGAGGTGTTCGACATTGCGCGCCGCTATGCCACAAGCCCGCAAAGCATCGTGCAGGCAAACGCGCTGGACGACGATGTGCGCCTTGACGCAGCGCGCAGGCTGCTGATTCCGTGCGCGCGCTGAGAAAAAAAGAGGAGGAAAGCACGATGGAATACTCTGACCTTTACGCTGACATTGCCGAGCGCACCGGCGGCGACATCTACATTGGCGTGGTGGGCCCGGTGCGCACGGGAAAAAGCACGCTGATCAAACGGTTTATGGAGCTGATGATTCTGCCGGAGATCAGCGACGAGGCCTTTGGCCGCCGCGCGCGGGATGAATTGCCGCAGTCTGCCGCAGGGCGCACCATTATGACGACGGAGCCGAAGTTCGTGCCAGAACAGGCGGTGCGCCTGGAGCTGGAGGGCGGCATTGAACTGCGCGCCCGTATGATAGACTGCGTGGGCTACCTTGTGCCCGGCGCCATGGGCCACGAGGAGGGCGAAAGGCCCCGCATGGTGAAAAGCCCCTGGTTTGACGACGAGGTGCCGTTCGACACGGCGGCCGAGATGGGCACGCGCAAGGTGATATGCGAACATTCCACCATTGGCCTTGCCGTCACCACAGACGGCTCGATCAGCGATATCCCGCGCGAAAACTACGTCGAGGCCGAGCAGCGCGTGGTGGAAGAGCTGGAGGCCATCCACAAGCCCTTTGTCATTTTGCTGAACTGTGTGGAGCCGCAGGCCCCGGAAAGCCTTGCCCTGGCCGCCCACCTGCAGGAGAAATACGGCCACGCCGTGCTGCCGGTGTCATGCGCCGAGATGACGCAGGGCACCATCCACGAGGTGCTGCGCCAGGTGCTGCTGGAGTTCCCGGTGAAAGAGCTTGCCTTTGCCATGCCCAAATGGGTGACCATGCTTTCGGCCGGGCACTGGCTGCAGCAGGAGATTTACGCGGCCGTGCGCGAATATGCCGAGGGCATTACATCCATGCGGGACCTCACGGCCGGCGCGGGCCCGGCCTGCCCAAGCGTAAAGCAAAGCTGCGTGCGCGCGCTGCACATGGGCACGGGCTGCGCCGAGGTGGCCCTGCAGCTGGACGACGGCATCTTTTACACTGTGCTCAGCGAAGAGACGGGCCTGGATGTGCCCGATGAAGAAAGCCTGCTGCCCTGTGTGCTGAAGCTGGCGCGGGTGAAGGCACAGTACGATAAGCTGAAAAGCGCGCTGGAAGAGGTGGAGGCCACCGGCTATGGCATTGTGATGCCCTCCATGGACGAATTGCGCCTGGAAGAACCCGAGATCATCCACCAGGGCGGGCGCAGCGGCGTGCGCCTGAAGGCCAGCGCGCCGTCCATCCACATGATGAAAATTGAAACCCACACCGAGGTGTCGCCCATTGTGGGCAGCGAAAAGCAGACAGAAGAGCTGGTGGCAAGCCTTTTGCAGGAATTTGAAGAGGACCCCTTGAAGCTGTGGCAGTCGAACATCT
>QWCV01002788.1_pt1 | contig 13613 bp, 11 predicted proteins | sample 1972621 | NCBI WGS metagenome assembly QWCV01 (sample SAMN09866699, study PRJNA288562) | Human gut metagenome isolate pre2_stool, whole genome shotgun sequencing... | isolation source: gut | host: Homo sapiens | place: USA: California
ACGAATCTGTAAGTAGCAATTGTTGTCATGACATAGGAGGTAAAAAATGTCAAAAGCAGATGTGATCGAAGTAGAAGGCACTGTTCTGGAGAAACTGCCTAACGCGATGTTTAAAGTAGAACTGGAAAACAAACATGTGGTACTTGCCCATATCAGCGGTAAGCTCCGTATGAACTTCATCCGTATTCTCCCGGGAGATAAAGTAACGATCGAACTTTCTCCGTATGATCTTTCCAAAGGAAGAATCATCTGGAGAGATAAATAAGAAATTCTGTAAAGGGCCTGGTGGTTTTAAACTGCCGGGTCTTTTTTGTGCTTTTTTTCGGAAAAAAATCTCAAAGTGGATATTATCACTCACATTTTTTTCACGTTTTAAACATAAAGTGAACAGATTTTGCTGATATAGTATGAGCATACAAGAAAAAGAGAGGTGTTCATATGAAGAAAAAATATCTTGCAGCAATCTTAGGAATTATGATGGCAACAGCATCTGTTACCGCATGCGGGGCAGCGACAACAGAGACAACAACGAATACAGCGGAAAGTTCAGATAATAAAGGGACAGAAGATACAACGGCAGAGAGTGCAGAAAGTACAGACGACAGTGACAGCAGCGCAGATGCGGATAAAGAAGATTCTGATGAGGAAGATGTGACCTACGGTGAAGTGAAATCTGTGGAAGACGGAAAGATCACCATCGCGGTTGGAACAATGAAAGATATGGGCGGAAACGGTGGAGCACCTGAGAAGCCGGATGAGAATGGAAGCGGAGATGCTTCTGCTGATACATCCGATGCAGAGAGCACAGAACCTGACAGCAAAGATGGGGATTCAACAGATAACGGAGAAGCCCCGGAGAAACCGGACGGTGACAATGCAGATGGAAATGGAAATGGTGGAGCCCCTGGCGGAGATCAGGGAGAGGCACCTTCCATGCTGGATCTGACCGGAGATGAGATGACAGTCACAGTGACGGATGATACCGTGATCACAAAAGAAAGCGCCGAAGGTCCGGGCGGAGCCCCAGGAGGAAACCAGGGAGAAGCCCCGGAGAAGTCAGATGGAGATAACGGAAACAATCAGGCCCCAGGCGGCGACCAGGGTGGTGCTCCGGACGGTAATAATTCCCAGAGTGAGACCATCGAACTCTCCGATATTCAGGAAGGTGACATCGTAGCCATCACCACAGACGACGACGGAAATGCCCTTACCATCAAAGTGCAGAGCACAGATATGGGCGGCGGTCAAGGAGGTCCTGGTGGAGCACCGGGAGGTCAGTCCCAGGGAGTAGACAGCTATGACACAGCCAATACGTATGATTCTGATACAGAAGTATCGGATACATCCCTGGAATCCACAGGAACAGACGAGAACGCGGCACTTGTTTCCTCAGGAGCAAATGTTACTTTTAATAATATAGATATCACAAGAAACTCCTCCGACAGTACAGGCGGTGACAACTCCAGTTTTTACGGTGTAGGAGCAGCGCTTCTTGCAACAGACGGAAATGCCTATGTAAAAGGCGGAACTGTAACCACTGACGCAGCCGGAGGAGCAGGACTTTTTGCCTACGGCGATGGAACTGTCTACGCGGCAGACACTACCATTAAGACAACACAGGATACTTCCGGTGGAATCCATGCAGCCGGCGGCGGTAAATTATACGCCTGGGATCTGAATGTGGAGACAGACGGAGAATCCGCAGCAGCTATCCGGAGCGACCGCGGCGGCGGAACCATGGTCGTAGACGGCGGAACTTACACATCCAATGGTGTAGGTTCACCGGCAGTATACTGCACCGCAGATATTGCAGTAAAAGATGCCACACTTACAGCAAACGGATCAGAAGCCGTGTGCATCGAAGGACTGAACTCCCTGCATCTTTTTAACTGCGACCTTACCGGAAATATGAGTGACTTAAGTCAGAATGACAGCACCTGGACCGTGATCCTCTATCAGAGTATGTCCGGTGATTCCGAAGTAGGAAACAGTACCTTCCAGATGGACGGCGGAACCCTTACTTCCAAGAACGGCGGTGTGTTCTACACAACCAACACAGAGAGTGACATTACGCTGAAAGATGTAGATATCACATACAACAATGACAATGAGTATTTTCTTCGCTGTACAGGAAATAACAATGAAAGAGGATGGGGGGAAAGCGGAGCCAACGGAGCAGACTGTGACTTTACCGCGATCAGCCAGGACATGGAAGGCAGCGTGATCTGGGATACCATCAGCCAGCTTGATTTCTATATGACAGACGGAAGCAACCTGACAGGAGCTATCATAGACGATGAGAGTTTTGCCGGCAACGGCGGAGATGGTTACTGCAACGTATATGTCAGTGACGATTCTACCTGGACAGTAACCGGTGACAGCACCGTCTCCAAACTTTCCAATGCCGGAACCATCGTGGATGACTCCGGAAAAACCGTCACAGTTAAAGGAACAGACGGAACCGTATATGTAGAAGGCGACAGCGATTATACGATCACTGTAGATAAATACGAAGATACAGCAGATACATCCGGCAGCGATGCGGTTGCATCCTGGTCTGATTATGAAGTGGAGAAACCGGACACCCTCTAAAAAAGAACATCCCTTTTGCAAAAATATAAATGAAAAGAATCCCGTGGAAACGTTTAAAACCGTTTCCGCGGGATTCTTTTATGTAGTCCATTCTGTAAATTTCAGCGTTTTGTCATCCGATACCGCCAAGCACGATACCAAGGATCAGCACCAGAAAGCATACCGGAATATAAAGATATTTACACACCGGATAAAAATATTTTGTGAATGGTTTTTCACGGCCCTTGTTGATCTGGCTCTCTACATAGTTCCGGCCAAATACCCAGAAGAACATGATTCCTGCAAGTCCTGCGCCAAGAGGGCAGATATAGATAGAAAGTACATCCATCCAGTCAGAGACGATGCCCTGGATCAGAAGAGAAACTACGACTCCGATAGCTGCGATCACCATACAGGAAGGGATACGGCCAAGGCCTGTTTTTTCCTGGACTGTGGCGATTGGTGCCTCATAAAGGTTCATAAGAGAAGTCATGCCTGCAAGGAATACCGCCACAAAGAAGATAATGGCAATGATCCGGCCGCCTGGCATGGTTTTGATCAGGTGAGGCAGATAGATGAACAGAAGTCCAGGCCCACCCTGATCAAGCTGTGCACCGGTAGTTGCCATTGCAGGAATGATCACGAGTGCAGCCAGCATGGCAGCCAGCGTATCAAAAAGTGCAACTCTGGCTGCAGAAGCCGGGATATCTTCACTGTCCGGAAGGTAGGACCCGTAGATCAGTGTTCCGTTACCTGCAACGGACAGGGAGAAAAATGCCTGCCCAAGTGCAAAGATCCAGGTGGATGGTTTCGCCAGAACTTCCGGTTCCACACGGAAGATGTAACGGTATCCGGCAGCAGAGCCAGGCTGAAAAGCAACATAGATGCCAAGGATCACAAACAGTACGAAAAAGATCGGCATCATGATCTTGTTTGCCTTTTCGATACCACTTCCAACACCATACATCAGGATAAACATACAGATCACAAGAGCAGCCAGCTGCCAGAGATTGTTTCCCCAGGCAGATGCCATGCCGCCGAATTTGGAACCAAAGGACTCAATATCTGCAGGAGCCAGGGTGGATCCTGTAAAAGTTCCGATCATATATCGGAAGATCCAGCCCATGACAACGGTATAGCCGATAGCCATGGCAAGTGCACCGGCAACAGGGATCCATCCAAGGGTTTCGCCCAGTTTCCTCCTGCCTTTTGTTTCGCAGGCAAGACCAAAAGCATCAATGGGGCCGGAACGTGTTCCACGCCCGAAACTCATCTCACCGATCACCCCTGTAAATCCGATCAGTGCCACAAAAATAAAATACGGGATCAGAAACGATCCCCCTCCATACAGGGAAACTCTGGTAGGAAACATCCAGATATTTCCCATTCCAACCGCAGACCCGATACAGGCCAGAATGAACCCCCAGCGGCTGTTAAAAGATTCTCGCTTTTTCATAAGAATAAAAATTCCTCTCTCCATTTGATTGTTTCAGTATAACACAGTTCAGGAAAAGAAGAAACAGCACAGCATCGGGAAATCTGAGCATTTCCGCAAGGGGAGTGTCAGGGAGCCTGTTGGATCACCGGCGCAGGGCGTTGTCATAAAAACGGAAGTGATCCGGACGATGGCGGGACTGGGTATACTCAAACATAACACCGTCACTGTTGTAAGTCTGGCTGGATACCACAGCCACGCAGTTATAATCTTTTACATTCAGATGAAGATATTTTTCATCAATCTCTGTGACCTTTTCCACAGTCATCACACGTTTGCTGTTGACAATGGTCATATGAAGTTCCTGTTCCAGATATTCATAGATGGAATGTCTGGCAATCTCGGCAGTAAGGCCGGGAACAGATTCTTTCAGAAAATAGTTATGGTTGATGATCAGCGGAATATCATCCAGATAGTGGATACGCTGGATATAGTAAACTTCAGCTCCGACAGGAAAGCCGGTGTAAGAGGCTTGTTTTTCACTGATGCACAGTTCAGTGAAAAGAACAACTTCCGTGCGGGCATTCTGGCCGTTCCTTGTAGCAGATTCATTGAATGTTTCGATCTCACCGATGGTGAAGGCAGTCTGCTCACTTGGACGGTAGATATTGCGGACACCTTTTCCCTGCATGGTTTGTACATAGCCGTCACTGACAAGAAGGCCAACTGCGCGGCGCAGAGTATTTCGGGAGCAGCCGTAGGTCTGGATCAGGGTGTTTTCAGGGGGAAGAAGCTCCTGGTAGGCAAAAGTGTTATCTTCGATTTTCATTTTCAGATCTTTATAGATATCTTCATAAATACTTCTTGGCATTTCTATTCTCCATTCATGTTCGGTCAAAAAATATAGCAGGATTTATGATTCCTATAGCATTTCCGGCAATTTATGTTCTGAGCAGCTGAACTTGATGCAGTAATTTATGGAAATGCTATAGGATCATTATAAAAGATTTTGCAGGCAAGCGCAATGCAAATACTTTGAAATGTTTAAACAAGTTTTAAAAAGCATATTGACATGTTTAAACAAGTTTTAAAAAGCATATTGACATGTTTAAACAAGCGTGATATAAATAAAACATCGACAACATGTTTAAACAAATCAGAACAAAGGGAAATAATCATCAAAATGTAATGGAGGAAAGGAAAATGGGAAAGTATACACAGGATGCCCAGCAGCTGCTTCGCCTCATCGGAGGAAAAGAGAACATTGCAGCTGTATCACATTGTGTAACTAGAATGCGTTTTGTACTCAATGATCCGTCAAAGGCGGATGTGGAAGCAATCGAAGCTATGAAGGTGGTAAAGGGAAGCTTCACACAGGCGGGACAGTTTCAGGTGATCATCGGAAATGCAGTCGCTGATTTTTACAATGATTTTGTAAAAGTGGCAGGAGTGGAAGGCGTTTCCAAGGATGCAGTGAAGCAGGCAGCAAAGAAGAACCAGAATGTTCTCCAGAAGGTGATCGCTGCACTGGCAGAGATCTTTGCACCGCTGATCCCGGCGATCATGGCAGCGTTTGTACTTGTTTATCTTGAGAGGTTTTTCAGAAAAATATCTCCTCAGGTGATCTCAAGTGTTGTAGTTCCATTCTGCAGTCTTGTACTTGCTGTAATGGCTGCGCATTTTATTGTAGGTCCTATCGGATGGAAGATCGGTTCTGCGATCTCTTCCGTAGTATATGCAGGAATCACAGGATCCTTTAAAGTTGTATTTGGTGCAATTTTCGGATTTGTTTATGCACCTCTTGTTATCACAGGACTTCATCATATGTCCAATGCTATTGACCTTCAGCTGATCGCAGATTATGGCGGAACCATGCTGTGGCCGATGATCGCACTTTCCAATATTGCTCAGGGTTCTGCGGTTATGGGAATGATCATCCTTCAGAAAAAGAATGTAGCAGCACAGGAAGTCAATGTTCCGGCAGGAATTTCCTGTTACCTTGGAGTAACAGAGCCGGCAATCTTTGGTGTAAACCTGAAATACGGATTCCCGTTTATCTGTGGAATGATCGGATCTGCTATTTCAGCAGTTGTCTGCGTTATGACTTCTACAACAGCCAACGCAGTAGGTGTAGGTGGAATCCCGGGAATCCTGTCCATTCAGCCGAAATATATGGGAAGCTTTGCAATCTGTATGGTGATCGCTTTTGTGATTCCGATGACACTGACATTTATTGTTGGAAAGAAAAAACTTTCCATGGCAGATCGAGTGGGAGCCGGGAACAGCGCAGATACAGTGGATGTATCAGCAGAAGCCGGCAGCATCAGCGCAACAGAAAATACAGAAACAACAGAACTTAACGGAGATGGAGCAAACACTCTCAGAGCTTTCCTTACAGGAAAAGTAATTCCTCTGAAGGAAGTAAATGACGGCGTATTTTCCGAAGGAGTTATGGGTGACGGTCGTGCCATCCTTCCGGAGAACGATACTCTTTATGCGCCATGTGACGGTGAAGTAACTGTTCTTATGGACGAGTCCAGACATGCCTGCGGGCTGACTCTTGAGAACGGCATGGAGATCCTTCTCCATATTGGAATTGATACAGTGGAAATGCAAGGTGACGGTTTTGAGTATCTGGTATCTCTGAACCAGAAAGTAAAGCAGGGAACACCGTTGGTACGTTTTGACAGGGAAAAGATTAGGACAGCAGGCCATCCGGATGTGACAGTATGTATTGTGACAGAAGAAGGCAATGCGAAAGATTTTGAATTTGTAACAGATATTCACGCAGAAGCAGGAAAAACAGAGATCGTTTTATTTAACTGAAGTGGGTACAGGCTGTGAGATCGGATCATGAATGTCCGATTGATTTAGGAGGAAAGAATTATGACAGATTTTGGCAGAAAGACAGTATATCAGGTTTATCCGAAATCCTTCAGGGATTCGGATGGGGATGGTTTTGGTGACATCCGTGGAATCATTGAAAAGCTGGATTATCTCAAAGAATTAGGAATTGATTATCTCTGGATTACACCGGTATTTATCTCTCCAATGAACGATAACGGTTATGATGTGGCAGATTATTATAAGATCAATCCACAGTTTGGAACCATGGAGGATATGGATGAACTGATCCGAGAGTGTGATAACCGTGGAATTGGTCTGATGTTGGATATGGTATTCAACCACACATCCACAGAGCATGAATGGTTCCGGAGAGCCCTTGCAGGAGAAAAAAAATATCAGGACTACTACATATTCCGGGATGAACCGGAAGATCAGATTCCGACAAACTGGCAGTCAAAATTCGGCGATCCTGCATGGGAGTATGTACCATCACTGAAAAAATGGTATCTCCATCTTTATGATGTTACCCAGGCAGATCTGAACTGGGAGAACCCGGAAGTCCGTGGTGAACTGAAAAAAGTTATCCGCTTCTGGAAAAACAAAGGGATAAAAGGCTTCCGTTTTGATGTAATTAATGTAATTTCCAAGCCTGAGCTGTTTGAGGATGATCTGGAAGGCGACGGAAGAAGATTTTATACAGACGGTCCTCATGTACATGAATATCTTAAGGAACTGACCAGAGATACAGGCATTGAGGATATGATCACAGTAGGAGAAATGTCTTCCACTTCGCTTGAGAACTGTATTCGTTATTCAGGACGGAAGGAAAAAGAGCTTTCCATGTGCTTTAATTTCCATCATCTGAAAGTAGATTATAAGGACGGAGATAAATGGACACTGATGGAGCCTGACAGAATAGCACTGAAAAAACTGTTCGAGACATGGCAGATGGGAATGCAGGATGGAGATGGCTGGAATGCACTTTTCTGGTGCAATCACGATCAGCCGCGAGTTGTGTCCAGAATGGGCAATGAGGACCTTTACTGGAAAGAATCCGCCAAGATGCTGGCAGCGGCGATTCACATGATGCGGGGAACTCCTTATGTTTATCAGGGAGAGGAACTGGGAATGACCAATGCCCACTACAACGATATTTCCCAGTACCGTGATGTGGAGAGCCTGAATTATTATAAAATCCTTCTTGATCAGGGAAAAACCAAAGAGCAGGCTCTTAAGGTTCTGGCTGCCAGATCAAGAGACAACAGCAGAACACCGATGCAGTGGTCTGATGACAAAAACGCAGGATTCACAGAAGGAACACCGTGGATCGAAGCTCCCGAGAATTATAAGGAGATCAATGCAGAAACAGAACTTAAAGATCCGGACTCCATTTACAGCTTCTATAAGAAACTGATTGCCCTTCGAAAAGAAAAAGATATCATAGCAGAGGGAACTATCGAATTTCTGGAAAAAGAAAATGCAGATGTGCTGGCATACAGACGTAACTATCAGGGAGAAGAACTGATCGTTCTTAATAATCTGACAGCAGAGAATGTAACGATCCGGCAGCAACCGGAATGGAAAGCATATCAGAAACGTCTTGGAAACTATGAGAAGATCACTGCAGAAGATGGAAAGATCACATTAAGACCGTTTGAGACAATCGTATTAGATTCAGCTTTATAAAATTAAAAGAATGCCCACCTGATTAAAATGAAAAGAAACAGGAACTGAAAATAAATCAGAACCTGTTTCTTTTTTGTATCTATGGACATACAGTCTTCCTGTAGTGTAAAATATAGATATACGATATCTGTAAACACCGCAACAGGAAAGGAAGGAAAATTATGAAAAACAAACGAAACCAAGGTAACAGACTGCTGACCATATGTATGGTATTACTGCTGGCATTCAGTATGCTGTTTACAGCAGTAGGAACAACAGAGAATGTACAGGCCGCGTCAAACGGACTCAGTGCATATAAGAAGATTACTTTTTATAAAAGCGGCAAAGTAAACGGCACGATTTATTCTATGAAATACAATGACAGAACCAATCGTTATATTGTATATGCTTCAAAGAATGGTAAAAAGAAAGCGCTTCTTAACAGCTGTTCCAGTGGTTCCATTGTAACAAACGGAAAATATCTTTATTATGAAAGTGCAGCATTTCTGAGGAGCGGCAGCTTTGGAGGAACTTACAAAAATCGTAAACTGGTTCAGTATAATCTGAAAACCCGTAAAAATAAAGTGCTGATAAGCTTCAGGGGGGAGGGACCTGCGGATAGCATTATCGGCTGCGATGGCACCTATCTTTATATGGGATATCAGACCCAGTATGGTGACGGACTGGGAAATTTTGCAGTGGTAAATCTGAAAAAAAGACAGATAAAACGTCTGGGGAAGGATTGTTCAACAGTACAGAGCGTGAAAAACAAAGTCTTGGTTACAGCTGTGGGATTCCCTCATGGAGGTCCTGTCTATCTGATAAACAGAGATGGAAGCAAATGCAAAATAATTAGTGACAGAGCTATTAAAGTATCTGTAAAGGGCAACTATATTTATTATACAGAAGCTACTTATGACTGGAAAACAAGAAAGTGCAGATGTGATCTCAACGGAAATAACAAGAAAGCTCTTACTGCGTGGAGCAGAGGAATTGCCGGATAAGAAAATTTCTAAATTTCATAATAGTCTGAGGTCTGAAAAATAAATAGAAAAACAGAGGGGCTGTCGGTTAATAATGATTTTAACACCGTCAGTTCCAAATAAAATGATCTCGGCAAGTACAAAGTTTTTACGTTTTGTAACTTGTTTGGGATTATTTTATTTGAGATTGTGAGAAAAAGTCTGTAAATAAGATTCTTTTACGAATGAAAGGGTGATAGACCCTTCGCCCTTGTTTTATATAAAAGTTGTTGAATTATATGTCAAGCACAGGGGGCGCCCGTCTTAATCGTCGGTTTACTTGTTACTCTGGATGGCACCTTTCGTATATAATACTCAGTTTGTTATATACCTGCACCCAGTTTCGAATTGTACTGGCCTATTTTTCGTAGCCTTAAAAGTGGCCAGATACAGCGCTTTTAAAGAGTGCTTTTTCTTGACATAGAAACATATTCAGAAATCGTTGCAGATGACAGGTACGAAAGTGGAGGAACAGTTACAAATGAATGAAGAAGTAAAACGACGAGAGGATATGTCAGTATAAAAACTTATTACAGATGTTCAGACTGCACTGGTTGTTCTTATAAAACAGAATGTATCAAAGGGAATAACTGCAAAACATCTATGGAAAAACGTAAAAAAGTGTTGATGGTGTCGAAGATAATGGTCCAGAAACGGGAAGAAGATCTGGAACGGATCACAAGTGAGTATGGAATCATGCTTCGGATGAATCGCAGTATTCAGGCAGGAAGGACAGGAAATCACTTTTGCGTTAAAATTGACATAGAATTTGATGGTTGAAAACAAAGCAGTTTAAAATAAGGCATGCTGAAAGGGAGGCTTAGGAAAGAATGGCCGCTGATGGAGTCTGCCAGAGTAGCGATGAAGAAGCTCAACCGCAGATTCTTCAACGGTTGTTGAAAGATTCTTGCTTTTTCAACTAATAAAATGGTGTCTCTCTATTTGATTATTTAAGTATACTATAAGTCTGAACAGGAAGAAATTGTGGCGTATCAGGAAATCCTATTTCTGTTATGCTAAAAAAGGAAGAAAGAAAAATCAAGTAATTTAAGGGAAAAAGCATTGAAAAAATGCGAATGCTAAACTTTAGATAAGGGGTTTTTTGTATCCCAAAATAAATGTTATTTGGGAGTGACAGTGTTAAAAATCATTATTCATCATCTTCTTCATCATCAATGGAATAGTCATTGAGTTCCGGAAAATCAAGAAACTCACTTAAGGTCATTCCAAATACATTAGCGATTTTATGGAGTGTTCTTACTTGGGGATTCCTGCTTTTTCCTCGTATAATATTATCTATTGTGGATTGTTTCAGTCCAGCCAGTGTTGCAAGCTTGTTTATCGTAATTTTACGATTTTTGCAGAGCTGACAGATACGTAATGCATAAATATCAGAATAAGTCATACGGTCACCTGTTATGATTAGTTATCTTTGTAAAGTTGAGTTCATCATAACAGAGGAAAAATATAAAATTACCTTTACATAGTTGACTTTAAGTAAATAAAAGAATATTATTAAAATGTTACCTATATATAGGTGAATTGGATGTGTAAATGTCTACTGTATTATAAAAAAAATACAGGAGGACAAAAAAATGGAGAAATATGCATATATTAGAGTATCTACCAAGGAACAAAGTATAGACAGGCAGCTGTTAGCTCTGGAACCTTACCAAATTAAAAAGAAAAATATATATTGTGACTATCAGTCGGGGCAACAGGTCATATGTGGGATAGTGGAAAAATTACAAAGGATGCAACTTGCAAAGAACCGGGAAGTAAAACTTACACTTGTACAAGATGTAGAAAAACAAGCACAGAAGAAATTCCGGCAACAGGACATCAGTATACAGAACTGCGTAATGAGATAGAAGCAAACTGCATACAGGAAGGTTATACAGGCGATGTTTATTGTACAGACTGCGGCATAAAAATTTCTTCTGGAAAAACTATTCCGAAAGAACCCCATACCTGGGATGAAGGAAAAGTAACGAAAAATGCAACCTGTACAGAAAAAGGAATCAGAACATTCACTTGCGAAGTATGTAGATCCACAAGAATAGAAGAAATCCATGCGACCGGACATGTAAATACTATTACGAAATTTTCAAAAAAAGCATCCTGTAAATCCGATGGTTACAGTGGCGATATTTTTTGCCAGGATTGTGGCAAGTTGCTGAAAGAAGGAACAATAATTCCGAAAACGAAACATACGTGGAATGCGGGAAAAATTACAACAGCGGCTACCACTACGAAGGAAGGAATCAAAACATTTACCTGTACTTTCTGTGGAGTGACAAGAACTGAAAAGATTGCAAAACTCAAACCACAGACTGTAACACCTGGAAAAGTCATAAATGATAAAGCTACAAATGGAGTTTACAAGGTACTGAAGGATGGAATGAGCGTTGAATTTACAAAGCCGTTTTATAAGAAAGCATCTGTAAGAATTCCTGATACAGTTAAAATAAATGGAATTACATGTAAAGTAACGGGAATATCAGCAAATGCTTTTAAAAATAATACGGTCCTCAAAACTGTTACTATTGGAAAGAATGTGACAGTAATAGGTACGGATGTATTTTGGGGATGCAGAAAGTTGAATAAAGTAAGTGGTGGAAATAATATAATGAAGATTGGAGACAGAGCATTTGCCAATTGCGTAAGTCTGAGTAGTATTACAATCTCAGAAACCGTCAGCAGAATTGGTAAACAGGCGTTCTATAACTGTAAAAATCTCAGAACCGTTATTATCAAGACAGGAGTATTATCTAATAAAACTATTGGTGAAAAAGCCTTTGCAGGAACATATAAAAAGCTGACTGTCAAAGTTCCGGCAAAACAGCTGAATGCATACAAGAAGCTTTTAAAATCCAGAGGAATGAGTTCCACGGCGGTCTATAAAAAATAAAGAAAATGGGAATGTCGGAAAAAATTAAGTAAATTTGAGGGAAAACGCACCGAAAAAACAGCATAGAAAAATGCGGATGCAAAACTTCAGATAAGAGAGCTTTGTGTTCCAAGATGAATGTTATTTCTTAAAATAGAACTATCCCGAACAAGCTGCAAAGTGTAAAAACTTGTACTTGCCGGGATAGTTTTATTTAGAGCTGACGGTGTTAAAAATCATTATTAATCAATGGCTCATTTTGATTCAGGCTTCTTTTTTCTTGTAGGAAATATTTCTATAATTGCTTGGGGCAGAAGTTTTCTTTTGAGATACGATAGAAGTATCAGCGGCAGTACTGCGGTCCGCAGCAATCAGCCACACCGCATAGAAAGCTGAGATCAGACAGACCCACACACCGGACAGTCCACAGTACATATAAAGGATCAGAGAAAGAGCAGCACCTGCATGGAAAGACAGCAGCGTCATTCCGTAGAATTTCGCCTTATCACGCTGTGCGTCATCTTTTTTCATAAGAAACTGTGTGACAGCAGTGGTGAACTGGCGGAGATTGTTGGTGGAAAAGATCGTCGAGCTGTTATATCCGCCGGGAGCCTTGAAAGTACACCACTGGAAAGGCATTGCGAAGAATACCGGATAAAGAGCTACGACCGGGCTCATTCTGGCTGGCAGGAAACCAAGCAGCAAAACTGCACAGATATCAATTCCGATACTGATAAAACGAAGATCTGTGGAAAAATGTTCCGGTATCCAGACCGTAAGGATCACAGCTGTCATATAGATCAGAAGTGCGCCCACACGCAGCATCATGTCCGAAAAGTCTCTGCCGATGATATCACGCACAACACCGAGAAGGTTGGCAGTCTGTGCGTTGCCGAAAAGATCGGCTCTTGATACAATGGCGTAAAGCCCCAGATATCCTCCGATAAAAGATAAGGTGTAATGGATCAGAAAACGATATTTCATTTCCGTATGCATATATAAAGATTCCTTTCATATAAAAATGGGCAGCTTTCCGTCTGTATGAAAGTACAGGATATAAGAAGTTTGACAGGTTCTGCCGGACTTTGCCACCCATTATAATACAGTCTGTAAAAAAAATCAAAAATTTTTAAAATTTTTTCTTGCATTTCAGGAAAACAGGTGTTAGTATATATTTCAAGCG
>QWCV01002789.1_pt1 | contig 13605 bp, 19 predicted proteins | sample 1972621 | NCBI WGS metagenome assembly QWCV01 (sample SAMN09866699, study PRJNA288562) | Human gut metagenome isolate pre2_stool, whole genome shotgun sequencing... | isolation source: gut | host: Homo sapiens | place: USA: California
CTCCATTGTCCCAATAACTTGCGTTCTTTGACACAGTAACAGTCCTGTTAGAAGTCTTTGGACTTGATGTAGTAGTATTAGACACCTTTCCATCGAAATCACTATCAGCTACAAGTTTCGATGCATCCACAATATCCCAGCCATCACTAGTTTTCATAACCCTATCAAGAATAGTTAAAGTCCCCTTACCACTCTTGAACAAACTACTAGTCTGCTCCTTGTGTATCTTCATCTGCTTAATCGGTGCAAACTCCTTACTATCCCCAAATTGGAAACTGCCGTATTTACTAGTCACGCCAATCATTGTAACCTTGCCATGACATGTGAAATCAAAAATAGGATACGTCTTATCCGTACCCTTGTTTTCACACATAATACTCTTAGCATTGGCTTGTGACAGCTCCACAGGCTCTCTCTTATATCCACAAGCAGATGGAATGATAAAAGTTAGTTCGCCTTTTGTGTAATTGTATCCTTCTTCAATTTCTGTAGTTCCATCTAATTTAGCATAGTAAATAACATCTGGATTATCGTAAAAGTACAATTCTGATAACTCCTCTGTAACCAAAAGATTAGCAAATAAATTTCTAATCGCGTTTTTGTTTTGTTTTACAGTATTGTATTTGATCTTGAAATACAACGGATCTCTTCTTGTACTTATCAAATCAGCACCATTAAAACTTATATAATCATTCAACCTATTGCTAATATTTGAAGCAATAGGTCTGTTGATTTCTTCTACAGTTAGTAAATCCCTAAAATCAGTACCATTATAAAAAAACATTAATACACCCCTCTTCTTCTATTATTAATCTTTGTTTCTCTTTCCATGAACTCTCTATCATAGCGATAAGTTCCTCTTGATATTTCTCTACCATCTAATTCACTTACAACAGTAATTTCAATAGGTTTTTGGTTGTTATCATTATTTGTTAATCCCGTTAAATCATTGTAATTAGATCCAGTAGAATTAACCCTATAATCCTCTAGATTAAATCCTGATTGGATTTGTGGCGCCATTGAATTAACCAATGATTGAACACTAGAAAAACCATCATCTAATCCTTCATACAAACCACCCATTATTGCATTACCTGCAGGAATTAAAAGCTTTTTATCATAAGACAATGGCCCTTTATGATTTTGAATCCAAGTACCAATGCCACCAACAAATGATTTTACATGCTCAAATGCTGACTTCAATCCTCGCAAGAATCCATCAATAATAGCTTTACCAGCGCTAAACAAATCTACTTTTTTTACTGCTTGTATAATGCTACTTCCCAAATTATTCATAGCATTTTGAACATTTGAAAACATAGAAATTATACCTTTAACCAAAAATACAATGAGTTTAACGCCCATTGCCAATATATCTGGTAATTTCTCCAACAAAGTAGCCAAAAATAACGCTGCAATCTTTAGCACCGTAGCGCCAATCATAGGTAGTCTCTGTATAATTCCATTGACTAATTCCGTTAAAATCCTAATGCCAGATTGTAGTATTTGTGGCAGATTATTAGTTACGTAATTAATAAATTCAGTAATAATCTTCAATGCAGTTTCTCCAATTTGAGGAAGCACATTGATGATTCCATCAACTAATTTAAAAAACAAATTCTTTCCAGTTTCCCAAATGGCAGGAAGATTACTCAATACGAATTGAACAAATGAGTTCACCAAATTACCTGCTGCACTTAAAAGTTCTGGTATAGCGTTAATTATGCCAAGTATCAGATTACCTACAAGTTCACTACCTTGCTGTAAAATCCTTGGGAAATTCGATTTCAACCAGGTAAATATTTGGTCAATAGCAGGATTGAGAGCATTAATCAGTTTAGGTATTCCTTGAAGAATTACCAACCCAAGATTTCCCACAAGTCTTCCTACCATTGGAACCAAGTTTTTAAATAAGAAAGTACCTGTTGTTTGTACCAAGTTACTTAATGTAGCGTTGATATCTCCACCTGTAGTCAACGCTCCTTGAAAGTCCTTAAAGGCGGCTTTCATAGAATTAAAAGAGCCTTCTAAAGTTTCACTCGCTTCCTTTGCAGTAGTTCCAGTAATGTCTAGTTTGCCTTGTATAGCGTGAATTGCATTGTACACATCAGACAAGTTGTTTATGTCATATTTCACTCCAGTAAGCTTAGTTGCATCGGCAAGTAGACGTTGCATCTCCGACTTCGTTCCTCCGTAACCAAGTTTAAGGTTATCCAGCATTGTGTAATTATCCTTGGCAAATCCCTGATATGCATTCTGAATGCTTTCCATATCTGAACCAAACTTGTTCGCATTGTCACTCATATCTCGCATAGCCATGTCGGCTACATCTGCTGCTTTCGAAGTATTACCACCCAAAGATTGAAGCAAGCTAGCACTAAAACTAGTTACATTTTGCATGTATTCATTAGCAGATATACCAGACGTTTCGAAAGCTTTAGCTGCATACTGTTTTACCTTATCAGAACTATCCTTAAACAGTGTTTCCACGCCACCAAGTGATTGTTCAAGCTGGCCACCCTGAAATATACTGTCTTTGATAAACTTTCCAATAGCAGCTGCCCCAATTACTCTTTTAGCCATGCCGACTAATGCTCCACCAAGCTTAGATCCACTTTGAGTACCTGCACTCATGGCTTCACCTCCAAGCTCATTAGATATCATTCCTGATATGCCTCTTGCAGAAGGAATTATTTGAACATAAGCCTTGCCTAAATCAGTTTCCATTTGTCTCACCTGCCTTTAATATCTTTTCTCTTGCTTTTAAAAACTCCTCACCAGTGTAGTACGCTTTGACATCGTCATCCATTTTCTTAGCAAAAACAGAATTAAATATCGATTTTGGAGCATTAATTCCTTTTTGCGCATCTTTAGTCTTGGACCAAGTAATAAAAGCCAAGTAATCAGTCATAAGAGCAAAAAGTTTTGTTTTGAAATCTCCCTTTTCACCACCCATACACATCATTACTCGGCTATCCTCTCTAAGTCCTCTTGTTAGTACCGCAACAGTCGATAAAGGAATCTTCTTGTAATTGTAAATGTGATAGTATTCAGCCAAATCACAAATCAATTCATCTTCACATTTGTTTACCACACTAGCGAGGAATATTAGTTTTTTATAGGTTTTACTTGTTCAAAAATAGAAGTCAATTCTTCCTCTACTCTTTTAACATTGACTAGGCCCTTTTTATCACGAAGAAAATCAAGCAAATTATTTTTTTGTTTTTCTCCTAAAAGCAACACCAAAATCTTTGGCATAACCATTGGGTTAGATTCATTTTCTGCTATAAGTTCAAATAACTCATAGTTTTCTAATCTATCCTTATCAATCGCAAATCTGAAACCACTTTTAGTGATCCCTTTAATATAATTATTTTTGTTAGTCATTCATGCCTCCTACACTTCTGATGGCTTAGAAATATATTCAATGTGGTTATATTGTTCCTTGCCCTCTGTGTAAGATAAAGCAGACACCGTAACTTCGTAGCCTATAGAATCATTATTTACATATTCAATATCTGATAAATTTGATAATTGCCCTTTAGGAATTACAAGTCTTTTCAAATATCCACCATTCATAATCATATCCACCACAACAGCTCTAGGTTCCCTAAAATCTGCAGTTGATTTCACTTTGATTCCAGTTTCGACAGTACCTGTAACATTCTTATCACCATAGACAAACTTCAACACCTCTACATTTAACGATTCAATTAGTTTAAATGTAAAATCATCTGTCTTTTCTGTAGAAATCTTTAATACAGTTTGACCGCCCCATTCTTTAATATCTTCACTATCTAAGTTGTCAGCATTAATCATTCCATCTTCTGATACAAATCCAAGTTCCTTAAAAGCAACATTTAATTTAGTATTAGCATCGTTTGGAAGTTCAGTTCCAATCGGTGCCACCCAAATAGCCCCCTCAACTCTTGGTTTTGCAGCAGAAACATTACTAGAATTAGCCATACAATCCTCCTTTAATCTTTATAATAGATATCATACACAGCTTGATATCTGTGTTTTTTCTCTTGTACGTCAGTATAATCGTAATCACTATCAAGCCTTACACTTGATACATCTTTAAGCTCAATTGCAGATAGCATCGCCTTTTTCAAATCATCATTCATAACAGCGCACTCATATTTGCTGTTAGCATAACTTTGAATAGCAAAGCTTGCATTGCTTATTCCATCACGAAAACCTCCGCCAAGTTTTTGAATTAAAAAAAACTGTGCCGGTTCATTTTCTTTATGCTCCAATAACACAGTTTTCTTCATTTTTTCTTCTAAATATTTCTTTATCGTTATTTCAATCATTTTAAAGCCTTTAACAAAGTATTATTCTTGATATTCTCTTGCCTTGCTTTAGAACTACTAGCATATACACTTACAAATGCTCTTGTTTTCTCATCTACAACATCGGATGCATAACCATCACCACAACGATTTTTGACAACCGCTGCCCTTTCTTCAAGAACATTTTTCATCTCATCAGAATGAAGTAATTGAGATACTCCTTTTTTATTTAATCTAAAACGAAACTTATTCAATACGCTCCACCTTAACCTTTTTATTCCATTGAAGTGGAATCATATCCTCAATTCCCTGAGTAGGACTTCCCACAGTCTTGAATCTATCATCGAAAAACTCAACAATAGCATTCTCCCAATTGTGAGAATCCCCTTTTGGAATACCAAGAATATATGAAATTCGTCTACCAGTTAAATTCAATTCATTTACTAACTCATCACTATTTAATGGAGCCACAAGAACATTATCAACAATAGTTGTCACCTCAGTTACAACATCTGCTCCAAAAGGATCAGTCCCAGTCTTCACCAGATTCACCAAAGTAACCGGTATTCCTTTCAGTTTCATAAAAATCAATCACCCCATATCTCTGACGTTTCAATCCTAACCTTTGAAGCTCACTATTTTTTATGAAAATACCTCCACCAGGTGTAAGATAAGTACCACTGACAGTATATCCAAGTGCAGACTGAGAAAACTGACTCAAAGGTTCTCCATCAGTAGCAGTCATCATAGTCCTTGATACAATATCAGTAACAACTGATTTTAAAACGCTTAGATATACTTCATTTTCGGCTTTCTTATCCAAATCGATTTGCATTTTTTCTGCCTCTAACCTTAGCATATCACTCACTGTTTTTAAAAGAGCCTTGCACCTATCCATTTCTTCATCTTGCAGAGGTCTCCATAAAAGCATTACATCTTCTACAGTTGCAAATTCTTTCATAATATTACCCTTGAAGTAATTTTAATAACTCATCTTTTGTCATCTTAGAGTCGTATTCAATCTTAAGTGCATCTAGCTCCTGCATGATATCTTTTTTTGTAATCGTCGATTTATCATCTTGATTTTCTGTTTGATTTTTTGTTTGGTCAGATTTTGTTTCAGTCACTTCTTCATTCTTTTCTTCAGTGATTTCTTTTCCTTTTTCTACCCAAAATCCTCCCATTGCAACAGAAGAGGAGCTTATCACTCCTCCTGTTTTAGTATTAATTAATATCATTATTCAGCAGCCTCAATTCTAGAAAATGCAGAAGCATCTAAGATTCCCCATCCTAAATAAGTTTCAGCTCTTAAATAAACTTGGTTATATCCTTTTAAGTCACGACCTGAGTTATCTGGATCACCATATTGAATAACTTCAAGTGGAATTTGTTTCGCATAGCCCCATTTAAATGATCCAGCAAAGTCTCCTAGGATTGCAACATCTTTTGATGGTTTAGCATTAACAGTCTTATTAATGTCTATTTTTAACCCATTCAAGTTACCAGGATTTGCTCCGAAACGCAATTCAGGATATTGTCTAACACCATTTACTTTTATTTTTGATAATGCAGTAGTTACTTGTGGTGCAACAATCATTGCTGACACATCAGCTTCACTACCTTGAACTAACCCAATAGCAGTTTCGATATTATCCTCAACATTCGCCTCATCATATACAACTTTTTGGCTTACTGCTGCATCAAAGTGATTTGCCCCAATAACAGTAGAAGCTTGACCAGTTCTAGGATTAATACCGTGCATAGCCATTAAATCCAAACCCTTAGCAAGTTTTTTTGCGAATCCATCATTAAATGCCTTTAATATATTGATTCTTTCTTCTTCTGATGCATACATGAACTCGTCTGTAATCCTAGCACCATATTCAACTTTAATTGGAACAATCTTTATAGAATCTAAAGATATACCACCGTGTGATTTCTTTCCATTTTCAGCTACAACATCAATCTCATTATCCATGGTGAAAGTAAATTCTTTCAATCCATTAAATGGAATTGGAGTTTGACCTGAAACTTGTGCAATTGACGATTTTCCCTTAACCTTATTGATTAAATCTTTTACTAATTGTGGTTGAAATAATTCTCCTCTTTGTAATTCTGTTTTTCCCATTTTACTCTCCTTGTAAATCTAAATTTCTAACTAAATTCCTGTAAGCCGAATCCTCATCATCGATTATAGGTTCCACACTTGCAAGTGGTGCTACAGGTTCATTTCTTACTAGCATATTTGATAAATTTTTTGCATCTTCCATCAAATCTTCTTCTGTATCTCCTACAAGTCTACCGGCTAACTCGTATGGAATGCCATTTTTTAAGGCTATGTCCGTTTTTAAATTCTTTAGTTCGTAAGAATTAATCTTTCCTTGTAATTCTTCAATCCTTGAGTTGAACTCATCAGAATTTAATTTATTTTTTTCTAATACAGACTTAGTATCTGATAATTCATGCTTTAGTGACTCATTTTCTTTTTTCAAATCATCATAGTCACTATAATCTTTCAAAATGCTTTCTTTTTGTCTGTTGAGTCTTTCTGCAATTGCAGAATTAAACTCTTCTTGAGTTGTAATAGGTTTAAATTCTCCCATTATCCAATTCTCCTTTCTCGATTTAGCCTCTCTTACGAGGAAATTTGTATTAAAAAATAGCCTACAATAGTAGACTACTAACACCAAACTTTTTGTTTTTTCTTTTCTATTTTTTCACTACATATCCAATGTGCCAATATACACGCATCCATTAAGGAAATATCATTTTCTTCAAACTGCGACTTATACCCAAATCCACCATGACTACCAATATTTCTCTTCAAACAATTAGTCACAACATCAGTTAAACTAGCTTGATCCTTGTGCAATATTGTTTTTGTAAATATTGCTTGCTCCCATTTTGAGTTTGCAACAATAATCTCTGAGACTGTAGGCAAAATAGGTTTAATAAGCTTGAAACTATCCATTTCCTTTTTCAAAATCTCTTGTCCACTAGCACCATCTATAACGACATTTTCATAATCGATTTGTCTTAAAAAATTAATAATCCAACCATTGCCGATACGAATGCTCCTACAATCAATAGCTTCAACGAAGATTTTACCCGACAATGTCTTTATAGCAATAGCCATAGCTACATTTTTGCCATCATTACCATACTTAATCCCGACATTAATCTTACCAGTTAGAGCAGGTAAACTTGGAGCCATAACAGAATCCCAGTCTTTTTGAGTAATTGCTGATTTTTGGTTATATCTAATCCATAAACCTAAACGCTGAATATTAAAATCTAAATCATCCGTACCAATCTCATCCTCAATACTTCTTTCAGTAAATATCGTACCAAGAGATGGATTTGTCTTATACCAAAGCTCTACGTCATTAACATCTGATTCTTCATCAATTCCCCACTCAGCCCATCCAGTGTTTTTACTACCACCATCAATAGCATTGTTTCTCATATTTAAAAAAACAGTACCAGCTGATACTGTCGTTGGAGGTGTTCCTATGAATACCGTCTGTGGATTTTTACTAGAAGTAACTACGTATTTAAGAGCAGATTGTTGGTCATCGGTGTATTCTTGAGCCTCATCAATAACAAGTAAATCATATCCTTCACCAAGACCACCTGTTGATGTTCTTGTTCTAAACTTTAAAACACCTCCGTCAATAAATCTTATCTCTTCATTTCCTTTAGCTTTTAAAGTTGTAAAATTTTCATCATTGACATAACCCATAGACTCCAGCACTTTAATAATTCTCTCCCAAGCGGTATGTGATGTATTAGTTCTGTGTGCTGTATGGAGCATTTCCTCACCTTTTAAGAGACCATATAACTCACGGATAAGAACAACCTCATTTTTACCATTACGACGTGGAAGAGAAAAACCAAATTTTGTATGAGTCCATAAGCCATCATCATTAATAGCCAATATATGATTAATTAAGTTTTTCTGCCATTGCTGAGCCTTTCTCCCAGATTTTTCGTACCAGTCAATGGCACAATCTCCGTATGTCTTTTCGTAGGGCAATAAAACAGCTGTAGTTGGATTTTGATTACCAAGTCTTGTCATTACCCCTCCTAAAATTTTGTACTAAAAAAGCACCTCTAATCTATTACAGTTGTAATTAGTTAGTGTGCTTCTCGTCTTTCTCATCTTCAATTACTTCAAAATCATCAGGATCATACAAATAATCCTCATCAGTATCATCAATAATTCTTATAAATTCACCTTCATACCCTAACGCTTCGTAAATTTTATTTTTAGTTAGAGATATGCCCCAATTTTCCCTTATATATTTAGCTTTCATCATCTAACACCCTTTTAACCTTTATTTCTTCTCTTTTTCCATTAGCTTCATACCAATGTATTTCTGATTTGAAACTATTATTTTTAAATTTTATCTTTGCTATCCCACTTACTTTTTGCCATCTTTTCGCTGGTTGATTGTAAAAGGTTTCTAACCTAATAGCATCTCTAATTTCATTACTTACCCCATTTCCCGCAAAAACAGTTACATTTTCTATTAAGTCACTGTCGAATTTAACATGATCTGTTCTCGAGATTTTTATTGGATAATTTTTCCCAGGTCCTCTTTTAAAACCTTTCGTTGGTATAGAATCTTTCTTTAGAGTTTTTGGTTTCTCTTGAAGTTTTTTTCTTTCTTCTATTTTATCACTATTTCGAACATTTCTCCACTGTTTACTGTAAACATCCTGTCTTATTTTTGCTCCGTCTCCTGGATCATACTCCACAGTGCATCTACAATGCCTATGACGTCTGAACACATCATTTCCAGTATTGCTGATATCATCATAATTATACGATCCAACTAGTTTTTTGCACCAATCGCAGCAGCTTCCGTGTTCTTTTCTTACAATCTTTGGAGATAGTCCAAAATTGCTATGAAATTCTGCATTAGTTTTAACTGTATCATCAACAACAGCTTGAGTGAAATTTGATATAGGTTCTTTTAATACCCATTTTGTTTTATCAAATTTATCCTCGCTAACTCTGTTTATAATACCATCAATTCTGTCTTGATTAATCTCCGGTTTTAAACCCTTAATATTTAAGCCAGCTTGCCTATTTAAATGCGTTTGAGTGTCTGAGGCATATGTTGATACCAATTCATAGTTTTTCTTCAATGTAGGCTCTATAATTCGCTTAGCAATATTATAATACATGGTCTCATTAGGAAGTATACCTTCTGATATATTTTCTAGATAACACTCAGATAAAATATCACCTAACCTCATAGCGTATTCATTAGAGCTCATATGATTACTTTTCTTTTCGAATAGAAGAGTTTCCAGTCTTTTTATCTTTTCATCTTTTTTGAATTTATTCTGAAATGATTTTTCAATCAAATCTAACAAATCAGGGACTATATCCTTATCCATTATCTTTTCCCTCTAAGCCTGTAAGTTTTCTAACAGTCTCACTATCTGCGAATCCTGGAATAGCTTGGTTTAATTTAATCAATCCGTCACCGACCAAATTCAAAGTAGATGCATCAGACTCAAATACTGGATCCCATTTTACTGTAGCTTTGTAGAATTGACTTCTCTCATAATCGAATTCATCCCTCATACTAATAGCAACATATCCAACATTTAAAAAACCGCTACTAAAACATCGCTGAGCTTTTTTACCCATAACTCTTAAAGTCTCATGACTTGCTTTAATAGCATCACTAGAACTTGGATTATCAGAAACAAATCCCAAATCGTCCAAAGTCAAACCAGACTCCCCAGCAAAACCTGCTGCAGCAGTTCTTAACTGTTCAGTAAATGGACTCATACTTGGTGTTGTGAATTGACCAACAACCGGCTTATCACCATCGCTGTCCTTATCAATTCTTAACATACTAGATATAGTCGCTTTCCAGTTATCCCATTGCTCAGCTTCTGAACTCATTCCTAAAATGTATTTTTGTGGGAATGAATAGAATTCAGCAGTTATATCTGATCTCACAAGAGTTCTTTTAGCATAAGTTTGATGATACTCACAAGCTTTTGTGATCCTACTTCTACCAAAAGGTCTCACCGCATCAGGTCTATGAATAATAGGCACAAGACTTGCATAAGAACAACTATGCTTAAATATATTTTTTTGTTTATTTTTAATAACAGTTGTTTTATATGGCTCAAAATAAGCCTCAGTAATTGCGTGACCTTCTTTATCTTTCTTTAAAATAGCGTAGCCTTCTTTTAGCAAACCTGTTACGGGATCAATAATACCTGTCGCATTCGCAGCATCTATAACCTGCAATCTAATATCACCGACATCGTCTTTTGATACATAGACAAAAGAACATGAAGCAATCAAAGCATTAAGAATAGCACTATCGAAGAACACATCGGGATTATTCATGTTAAAAATACTGTTCATATCGAATGGATCATTGTCGAAGCCTTTAAACACAAGTCTATCAGCTAGACAATCGACAGCTTTTGAACACCACCCTAATACAGCTTTGTATTGTCTTTTTAAATCATTACTTATCATAATCCCTCTATCATAGTCTTCTTTTTTCATATCATACCTAAGATATCTCTCAACAACTCTCGGTTGGTATAGTTTTAATTTTTTACGTAGATAATCAATTCCCGATTGAGTGTCTTCGTATTTCTTAACAATATCTTTGTTAATTTCATAATTTTGAGAAACTAATTGTTCCATTTATATCACTTCCTTTCAATTTCAAAAATACCTCGTGTGAAAATATGTACAGTAACGGTGATGAAGTCCGCTTAGACCCTACAGGGGGAGGTATCCCCCCATCATCTGGATTTGTATTTAGTCCAATCCATCGATTGAGGCAAATTCCTATTTCCTAGTACTTGTTGCTCTTTTATTGTTTTTTCTTTGAATAATTTATCTGACTTCTGTCTATTGCAAGTCCAATGCGCTAGTTGCAAGTTGCTTATATCACTTGGATGTCCGCCTTTACTCACTGGTATTATGTGATCTATGCATGGGGCTAATGGATTAGGTGCTTTCAAACTCTTATCAACAGGCTTGCCACATATGCCACATGTATTCTGAGTCTTCAGTATTCTTTGTTTATTTCTTTCAAAGTTAGCCCTATGTGGGCCTTTTCTATCGGGGCGGGTATTCATAAAATCAGTCCTTTCTTTAACCAAAAAAGTCGATACATCAAGTATCGACCTTAAGGTAATTTATTTAAAAGGAGGTGAAATTAACAATTGTAGTTATATTTGAATCTTCTTTCACCAATACTATTGTATCACGGCAAAATCGCCCTAATCGCCCAATTTCTTATTTAAATATTTATCGTGAATCTTTCTTGAATAACTTTCATGACAACTCCCAAGTTGCATACTAATATATCCCCAACTCTTACAATCGAAGTATCTCATTTCGAATATCATCCTAACTTGTGAATCGTCAATATTATCAATAAACTTCTCAATCTCGCATTTTAAAGTATACGCTTCGGATTCCCTACTTCTAAGCCTCTTTAGTTCTCTGCTAGGAATTATAGGTATTCCTGAAATACTAAAACTTCTTTCAGAATATGGATATTTACAACTAGATCCAGTTACAGAATCCTTTACAATGCTCTTATGCTCAAGTCTTTTAATTTTTTCTGTTAAGTATTTAATCTCTTTTTTTAAAGAATTGTACTGATTTAAAGTTTGTCTATCCAATTCCTATCACCTCAAAACTTAATATAGTCGTCTACATTTAATCCCGTTTCTTCTTTAATCGTTGCAATCATATCATCAAAACCAACATACTTATTTTCAAGACAATCTATTTGTTCAGCAAACTCATACAAGAATTTTTCAAGTCTTTTCTTTCCAAATCCCCACTTATCGTGTAGCACAATAAGTGGCACATACGCTATAACTCTCAACGCTTTATCCGTTACATCGTCTCTTATTTCTTCTCTGAATTTGTCTATTCCTTTATTTATCTCAGCATGTAGTTGTTCTTGTGTGAATGTGTATGTTGGTACCTTTTTCTTAATTCCTGCTTTTCTTCTCTGTGCCCTGTTCATTTCAAATCAGCCTCTCCTTTAACTTTTCTAATTCTCGCCTTAAGTGACTCAAGCACATAATTCTGCGAATCTTCTTTTCTCCTCAAAGCTTCCATGACATCTTCGTCACGTGTTCCCATTGTAACCAAGTGATGAACTATAACTGAATTCTTTTGTCCTTGACGGTGCAGTCTCTTATTTGCCTGAATGTATAATTCATAGTTCCAGTTAAGCCCAAACCAAATTACATGGTGGCCTCCTTGTTGCAAGTTAAGCCCATAAGCTGAACTTGCAGGATGCGTAAGTAGAACATTAATCTTTCCGGCGTTCCAGTCCTTCTGATCCTGTGGACCTTCAAGCTTTCTAAAACTTAATTTTGTTTTACCTAAGACCTTTATAAGCCTATCAAGGTCATGCTTAAAATTATAAAAGACTAAAACATTCTGCCCTTGAAGTTGCTCAAGAGTCTCCATAAAAGCCTCTATCTTACAATCGTGTATTTCATGATAATTTTTGTCTTCATCATAAACTGCACCATTTGCAAGTTGTAAAAGCTTCGTAGATAATGCCGCTGCACTTGTCGCATCAATTTCTTCAGCATTTTCAAGCTCTAAAACCGCATCCCTTTCCATAGTTGTATAAGCTTTTTGTGCCTTAGAATCTAGTTTTACAGGTATTATATTTTCCACACATTCAGGAAGTTCCAGGTAGTCCTCTGCTTTCATAGAAACACAAATATCACTAATCCTTTGTAGTATTTCTTCCCTTGCAAAATCCCTTGGCTTATAGCTATACCCCATGTAATCGCCTTCAAAGAAATTCCCCCTATAACTATAAAAAGATTTTCCAAGTCTTTCTCCGCCGTCTAGTAAGTAAACTTGGCTCCATAAATCTAACAAGCTATTAGGGCTTGGAGTACCTGTAAGACCTACCACCTTTTTTATACGTGGCTTGATTGCTGCCAGTGCTTTAAATCTCTTTGAACTGTGATTTTTAAAACTTGAAAACTCATCACAAATTACCAGGTCAAACGGCCAATCATTTTTATAATAATCTACCAAATTCAGAAACAGAAGATTATAGAGTTGTAGATGTTGCAATGGCCAGTAGTGCAGCACCTGTATTTTTTCCATCATATGATTGTCATATAGATGGAGGGATAATAGCAACAGATCCAAGCTTGGCAAGTATAATATATGCTATAGATGATGAACTTGGAAAGAGAATGGATCAAATAAGACTTTTATCCTTTGGAACAGGATATTGTTACAATAGTATAAAGGAAGATACAAGTA
>QWCV01005433.1_pt1 | contig 13575 bp, 8 predicted proteins | sample 1972621 | NCBI WGS metagenome assembly QWCV01 (sample SAMN09866699, study PRJNA288562) | Human gut metagenome isolate pre2_stool, whole genome shotgun sequencing... | isolation source: gut | host: Homo sapiens | place: USA: California
TCGAACTGCTCGACGCCGCGTGATAACCTCAACAACCGACAACGTGACCATGGAAGGCCGCTCAAACCTCAGGTGTTGCAACCACCACTAGAATCTGCCACTGGCTTGGTTATGGGGTCGCTCTACACTGGCTTCTGCTATGCATTACTTCACCCCTAAACGTTGCGCTACGTCGAATAAAATCATGTATCACGATAAGGCGCAGGTTCAGCGTGCCGCTGATCAAAGCCTAATCGAGCGCGGAGTTGAGCTATGGGTGTACCGTTGCGAATTTTGCGGATGCTGGCATCTCACGCATCGCGATCCGCAATCCAGTTACCGGCATGTACCGCTGAACCAGCAACTCAAGCCACACAGTCGTAAAAAGGGCTACAAGCCACGTAGACGTTAGCGTCAGAAGCTCCACAGGCCTCGCCAACGCCGTGTCTGAGACAGGTTACGGTCCAAACACGTCAGGTCGTAGGCTGCTAAGCGTTCAGGGCGCTCGGACACACTTCGTCCAACACTTACATCACCTTGGTGTTTTCAAGGTTGCGGATAACCCAATCGTTGAAGCGAATTACCGGCTTGCGCAACATAAGTCCCAACAGCAATGAGGGGACAAGGAACAGTGCCAGTTTGCCCATGGAAACCCAGTATTCCATGCCGAATGAGCCTGCCATGGCCGAATGCATCGCATCCACCGCATAGGGGAACAGTAGCCATTTAGAAACGACCTGGAAGAACGTCGGCAGTGTTTCAATGGGGAATGTGCCGCCGGAACCGGCTACCTGCATAACCAGCAGTACTACGGCAATGGCTTTGCCGATATCACCGAACGACAGGGTCAGCGTATACACAATATTCGAGAACACCAGTGCAGACAACCACCCGACCATCAAGAACTGAATCGGATGCTCACACTGCACGCCGAGATAGAACATATCGCCCAGGCACACCAGCGTACCTTGCAGCAAAGCAAGGAAACCGAAAATCATGTATCGGCCGAAATATTCGTGGTGCAAGCGTAAACCGAACTGCCGCGCATTGCCGGGAGCCTCGGCACGCGGCTTCTTCAGCACATCCAACGCGGCGGCCGGTCCGGCAATCCGCCCGGCAATCATGGCCTCGCGAAGACCCACTTCCGAACCGAGCGGCAGATCATTGCCCAACCCTAAGATACGAGCCTTCTCATGGTCGGAAATCGATACTTTCAACATGGCGACCAGAATGATCGCACCGACCCAAATAGACAAAATCGTGTAGAACGGAGCCATCGCGGAACCATAGTTGGCAACGGGATAGAGCGCGATGCGGTCGACCGCTACGGGTGCCGCCAGCATGGAAGCAATGGCATCGGGCTTCGCAGAGGAAATCGCAGACAGGTCGATGGTGCCGCCATTGGTGATAGAGGCGAGTTGGGAAGACAAGTTGTCGAGTTTCTTCGCCGAACGGGTCAAAGCGCTAGCTGCGTCAGTCAAGGCCGACTGGATGTCCGTCAGGCTGTCTGAAACGCCGCCAGAAAGACCTGACACGCTGCTTACGGTCGATGCAAGCCCGTCGATTACGGAACTTGCCTGCGTGGTCACTTCGTCCATGGACGAGGTCAGATTGTTCAGTTGCGGTTTCAGCGTGCTCTTGTACGTGTCTGAAGCCTGAGTAATCGATTGTTTGGCGGCAGCGATTTGTGATTTCAGATCTCGACGCGCTGTATCGGCATCGGCAGTACCGTTTGCTATGTGCGTGGCCGCATCGCCCAACGCGGTGGCGGCTTGCTGCATGCTCTGCTGCGCCTTTGTGGCTTGGTCTGCAGCCGCGTTCAGTTGAGCGGCAACGGTATCTCCGCCCACGGGCAGTGAAGCCGCTTGTTTGGCGAGATCTCGTAAAGCGGCGGCATACTTTCCAAAGCTGTCGGCCTGAGCCTCCACTTTGGATTGCATATCGGTTAGCTTGTTTGATATCTGTGAGGATTGTGAGCCCACATCGGCAAAAGCGGCATCGATTTGCTTGGCAATGGTGTCGTAGGATGAACCGGCCTGCTGCAATGCCGTACCGACGCCATCGGTGGCTCCGGACAATGCCTTGTCGAGGCTGGAGACGCCGTTGCGGGTCTGTTTCAACGCCTTTTTGGTTGTGGCCGCAGCTGAGCCTGTTGATCCCAGCAGCTTATCGGTGGAATCAATGATGCTGTTGGCGGCCCCGAGCAGATTGGCATAGGAATCCATCTGCGACGCAGTGCCGGTCAAACGAGACGACATGGTGGCAATATGACTGGAGGCGTTGTTGACGTACTGCTCCATTTGCGGGCTTTGCGCGTAATCGGCCACGTTGGAAACCAAATCCAGCGCCACGCTCGCCAAGGTCTTCACAAATGTCTGGTCGATGGTCGTGGCCACGGTGGTAGCACCCTGGTCGGTGATATGCGGAGCGATCGGATTGATTTTCTCATTGAGATAGTATTCGAGCTTGGCGTGCTTGATCTTCGGTGAAAACAGCGTCATCATATCGGAGCTGAAGCTCTTTGGAATAATCAGCGCGGCATAGTATTCGCCTGAGTTCACGCCATCGATGGCCTTAGCACGATCCACAAACTGCCAGTCAAGGTCATGATTGGCCCTGAGCGTATTGGTCACGGTTTCGCCGACGTTGATGGTGATCGGCATCAGATCGGACTTATAGCCCTTATCCACGTTCGCCACAGCGACCTTCAAGGCCTTGGTGTTGCCGTACGGGTCCCAGCTGGCGGCGATGTTGTACCAGGCGTACAGTGCCGGCACAATCACCAATCCCATAGCCACGATTACGGCGATCACATTGCGGGTGGCTTGGCGCACGTCACGTACGAATATTTTCCAGATAAGCTTCATCGTGCGCCTCCTTGCCCAGACTGCCCAGACTGACCGGACTGTGCGGTGTGCGCAGTCGGCTCGGCGGCCTGATCGCCGAACAGTGTGAGTCGTTCAGTGGTTTCGCCGATATCCGGATTGCTGCCCATCGCCGCTTCGTGACGTCCGTGGCCGTGGAAACGCCGCCACACATATCCGTTGAGCATCACATTGCGGAACTCGTCGGCACTCATGGCACTGACGCCAAGCTGCATGGCGTAGGTTTCGCGTGCGTATTCAACCACAATGAGATAGGCGTCGATAAGAATAATCGACAGAATCCAGGAGGTCAGCATGGCGATTTTCTCTTGGGTGACGAACAGCAGCACCAGGAATACGAACGGGAGTACGGTCAGCAATGTCAGACCGGCAACGATCATCTTTGGGTACCGCGCGAAGAACCGGTGCGCGCGATGGGCGATGATATCGCGCAGTTCCTTGCTGTCGGACACCGTGCGGAATACGGAGTTCAAGCTCACCTGTTCGTTCACCATGCTGTTGTGCTCGGTGATCATCAGGTCGGTATCTCCCAAACGACGGTCGAACAGCGCGTTCAGGTTCATCGCATACCGGCGTATGACAAGTCCCACGAAGAGTGCCGCCGGCAGATACCAGAACAGGTGCAGCATGTCGAGCCAGTAATGGTTCGCGTACAGGCCGGCAATCGGGCCGCGCATCGCGTTGATGCCGTAGGTAAAGGGCAGCCACGGGTGCAGTTCGCGGAAGAAGTTCGGCATCATTTCAATCGGATACAGGCCGGAGGCGCCGGGTATCTGCACAATGACCAGAATTACGGCGATGGCTTTGCCGATATGGCGGAACGCCACGGCCAGTGCGTAAATAATGTTGATGTATACGAACGAACAGAAGATCCCGGCCAAGATGAACAGCAGCGGATGCTCGCATTGGATGCCAAGCACCAGATCGCCGATGGTGGCGATGACGGCTTGCAGGAATCCGATGGTGACCAGCAGCAGCCAGCGGCCAAGATATGCTTGCGTAGCGGTGATACGGCGAATGCCCTCGCGGTCGACCTCAAGCTTGTAGATGGCGATTAGCACGAAACCGCCTACCCACAGTGCCAGATTCGTGTAGAACGGGGTGACTGCGGACCCGTAATTGTCGGTGGCATACACGACTTTCGTGGTCAGGGTGACGGGATTGCCCATGAAGTCGCCGAATCCCTTGTCATCCAGATGCAGCGTATCCCGGATTTTCTGGTAAGCGGCGGAACTATCGAGCGTGGCGATATCGGTGCGTACGGTGGCGACATCGCTGGCCACCTGGCGCAGCGAATCCTGCGTGCTGCTGATGGTGGTTTTTGTTTGGTTCAGGGTATCGACAAGCTGGTCGAACAGTCCGTCGGCCTGATCCAAGGTGCCGGATAACGAAGTCAACGTGCCATCCAGTGTGCCATTCAGGGCGGCGAAACTGTTCAATGATGAGGTGAGCGACGGCATTACGGTGCCGGTCAGCGAGCCGCGCGCGGTATTCAGCGCCGCGATGCCGCCGGTGGTGGTGTTGGTCATGGCTCCGGAAAGATTCGTGGTGGCGTCTTTACCGGAGTTGATGAACTGTGTGGTGTCGGTATGGAAGGTGTTGAGCTGTGTCTGCTGTTTGCTGATCAATGAGTCGAGCGCATCGATTTGTTTCCAGATGTTCTGGCCGACTGGGTCGGTGGTGTCTTTGCCGATGCCGGCTTTGGTCAGCGCGTCTTTCAGATCGCTGATTGACGTTTGGGTGGCATTCAGTGGGGTCGAAAGTGTGTTGGTGATGGTGTCGACGGAGTTCTGCGCGCTGTTGAAGGAGCCGGTGATGCTGCCGGCGGCGTTGTTGACGTGAACGGCCAGTCCGGAGAGTTGTGCTGAACTGGTGTCGAGCGCGCCGACCAGTGTGGTGGAGAAGGCTTGTGACCCGGCCTGTGTTTCCGTCAACAGTGTGCCGGACTGGCGGGAGGCCTTCTGCGCGGCCGCGACGGTCTGCTTGAGTGAGGCGGTGGTCTGTTTGGCGTCGGCGAGAATCGTGTCTGATTGGGCCAGCGTGTCCTGTAAGTCGGTGAGTGAATCCTGAACGGTGTTCAGCGTGGACATCACCGTATTGAGATCATTGATCGTATCGTGCTGGACTTTGCCGGTGGCTTGGTCGAGATCGCCTCCCGCTTCGGAAACGGCCGAGGCAACGGTGGTGGCTACCGTGGTGACGAAGGCGGAGTTGATCTGCTCGTCGATGGTGGTGGCACCGGTGTCGGTGATTTTCGGCGCGATCGCGTTCTTCTTCTCGTTGACGTAATACTTGATTTTTGGCTGTTTGGAGGTTCCGGTCACCGATTCGACCAGGCTGGTGCTGAAATCCTTGGGCAGCACGATGGCTGCATAGTATCCGCCGGTCTCCACGCCGTGGACGGCCTGTTCCTCATTGTCTACGAAGCGCCAGCCGAGTTCGTCGTTCTGCTTGAGTTTCTTGACGACCTGCCGGCCCGCATCGAGATGGCCGACCAGATCGTTGGTGGTGCCTTGGTCTTCATTGGCTACGGCCACTTGCAGATTGCCGGTGGCTGAATAGGGATCCCAGTTGGCGAGAATGTTGAACCATGCGTACAGCGAGGGCAGCATTGCTACGCCGAGCGTCACCACAACGGCAACGGGATTGCGTAAGATACGTCTGCAATCGCGTAGAAAGACTTGCCAAACCGTCCGCATCCAGTCCCTCTTTTCCGGTTCGTAATCATTGCGGCCACATGCAGTCTATTCCCACCACTGGTGCGAATACTGCTGGTTTGGCGGGTTTTCTTGCAAAACTGGCCGTTGGTTGTCCGCATAATGGGACTGATATGTGAACGTTTGTTGATGGTGCGACACCGGCGGGATGGTTGTGCAATTTTGCCGGTATCCGGTGATGAAATGTTGAGGTGTTGGAACTGAGTCGTCGCAGTGCTGAGACCGAGACGACTCAGTGACGAGCCTATCCGAGGCTATCTCGTTGGTTCTGGTCTCACTGATCCAGACGGAAGCCCTGAGCGGCGGCCTTGTCGAGCAGTGTCTGATGGCTGACATCCTGCCGACTGATCGTGGCGACCTGATCGCTGAAAGCGTCCACCGGACGGTCGGCTTGGCGCAGATCGTAGTACCGGTGAACTTCCTCGTCGAAGGCGGGCAGCTGGTCGAGTACGCCATCGGCGTCAGCCGGGTAGGTGTTCTCGAAGAACTGCATCGTGCGCGGCATGCGCGGCTTGACGGTCGGGTTCTGATCGGGCTTGCCGATGGCCAGACCCAGCACCGGATACGTGTATTCCGGCAGATTCAGCACGTCGATAAGGCCGGGGATGTTGTTGAGCAGAGAGCCGAGAATCACGCAGCCCAGTCCCAGCGAATAGGCGGCGGTCTCCATGGCGTGCAGGGCCAGCACTGCGTCGTTCTGAGCTTGGGTGAAGCGATAGCTGTACTTGAGATGGAATTCGTCGGAAGCGGGATCGATACCCTTGCGTTCGGCGATGCGTGCGTTGCGGTGCTCGTCGATGACGAACACGTACAGCAACGGCGCGGTGGCGATATACGGCTGATGGCCGAATTCGGCGAGCTTGGCTTTGGTGGCCGGGTCGGTGATACGGATGGCGGACCAGTCGTTAAGGAACTGGCTGGACGCGGCATGTTGGGCGACGGTTTCGAGCGTGGCGCGGGTATCGTCGTCGATGGCCTCGTCCTTGAACTTACGGATGGAGCGGCGGCCCAGAAGAGCCTCGATTGTTGCGTTGGTAACCATGGCTTTATTGTCGCACGGCAGACGCCGGACGTCACGGTGGATTACCTCACAGTGAAATGCCGATATTGTGTGGCGGAACTGTGCTGGACTGATGGTTCCTGTCGATTGACTGATGGTTCCTTGACGAAATTCCAGCGATGAGTCATCAGTCAGCCAACAGAAACCATCATCCAACCGGGGGATTAGCGGCTGGGCTTGCGATGGCGGTGGTCGACGAACGCCTTGGAGCCCCGATCCGACAGCTGCGAAACCACTGCGCCGAGTGCGGCCGAAACGGCGGCGAATGCCAGACTCATTGCCAGACTTTGCGGCGCGTCTGCCGCCAGTCCCTTGCGCAGATTGCGTTTGCTTGTGCCCTTGTCCCATATCATCTGGAATGCTTTGCCGGCAACCAAGCCTGCCAGCGCTGGGACTGCCGACTTGATGAGCTTGTCGCCCAGAGAATCAGGGTCGTTGAGCCGGTCCTCGCGCAGCCTGTTGACCTTCTCGTCGATGCGGCGCAGGCTGTCGACCGCGCGGTCGGCGCTGGAGGGGAAGTCGGTGTTCGTTTCGTCGCTCATGACTCTCAGTCTAATAGCATCTCAATCATCTCAGCGCAAAAGATGGGCGTTAATGGTGGAGTCATGAACGAGCGCAGACTAGAGTGGAGGCATGAGCGAACAGAACGTGAACGGCACCGTTGCCGTCGAGAACTCTCGTGGCGGCAACGGATTTTTGGTGTTGCTGCGCCACGGCCAGACCGTGTGGAGCGAATCCGGGCAGCATACCGGGCGCACGGACATCCCGTTGACCGCGGTCGGCGAGCAGCAGGCAGCGGATGCCGGAAGGCGCCTGCGCGAGGCCTTCCCCGAAGGATTCAGCCAGAGCTGTGTGTTTTCCAGTCCGCTGAAGCGGGCGTGCCAAACCGCTGAATTGGCTGGTTTTGCGGACCACGGTGTGTTGGACGGCATCGCTGAATGGGATTACGGCCGAGCCGAGGGGCGTACGCGCCAGCAGGTGAGTGAGGCCAGCGGTTTTGAATGGGATGTGTGGCGTGACGGGCCGCGCTCGCTGACGCCCACGCTGGAGGGCGACGCACATCCTGCGCATCCTCACCTCGCAATGGCTGGGCGTGGACCCGCATTTCGCACGGTTGCTGCGTTTGGATACGGCGCACTACTCGGTGCTCAGCGTCTATAAGGGAGATAACGTCATCGAACGGTGGAACGCCTAGCCCCGGTTGCGCTGCGATTGCGCTGGCCTGCCCGCTACTGCGGGCGGGCCTTTATTGTTTGTGGCGGGAATTGCGGTATGTCGATAAATGATTTGCAAACGATAGCGTCGGCGTGTTGTTTTTTTTTGATGGGTATAAGTGGCAATCGATTGCCATGAAAGATATGTTAGCGCTCTCATGATTGCGAACGCTTGCATTGCGATAATGAGGCAAAAATGACTGAATTAATGGGATATTTGTTGACAATGGCCTGAAAATGATGATTTATGACGCGCTGATATTGCTATCGTTTGCAAAAAGAAGCAAACCGTTGCACAATAGTGCATGTCGATAGTCGTAAAGGTGCGTGCTAGCGTACCTGTCCTGACCGGGGACGGCCGGGTCGACGATGAAAGAGAAAGGTTCGATGATGAATCGTACAGTCAAGTCAGCAGTCGCGATGGCGGCTGTCGCTGCGATGTCCCTCGGCGCTTTGGCGGCCTGCGGAAGCTCGACCTCCGGCGATGACGCCAAGGGCAAGGTCTACTACCTGAATTTCAAGCCGGAAGCGGCTGATCAGTGGACCGCTCTGGCCAAGGAATACACCAAGGAAAAGGGCGTTGAGGTCAAGGTGCAGACCGCGGCCTCCGGTACCTACGAGCAGACCCTGAAGTCCGAAATCGCCAAAACCGAAGCCCCGACCTTGTTCCAGGTCAACGGCCCGGTCGGCTACCAGAACTGGAAGAAGTACACCGCCGATATGTCCAACACGGATGTGTACAAGGAGCTCGCCAACCAGGATGTGGCCCTGAAGGATGGCGACAAGGTGGTCGGCGTGCCGTACGTGATGGAAACCTACGGCCTGATCTACAACAAGGACATCCTCAACAAGTACTTCGCGCTGGATGGCGCCAAGGCCACGTCCATGGACGAAATCGACAACTTCGACACCCTGAAGGCCGTGGCCGACGACATGCAGGCCCGCAAGGACGAGCTCGGCATCAAGGGCGCGTTCACCTCCGCCGGCTTCGACTCCAGCTCCGACTGGCGCTTCAAGACCCACCTGGCCAATCTGCCGCTTTACTACGAGTTCAAGGATGACAACGTCACCGAGCAGCCGGCCAAGATCAAGGGCACCTACCTGCCGAACTACAAGAAGATCTTCGACCTGTACATCGCCGACTCCACCACCGACCCCACCCAGCTGAGCGCCAAGACCGGAGATGATGCGAACTCCGAGTTCGCGCTCGGCGAGGCCGCCTTCTACCAGAACGGTACCTGGGCCTGGACCGACCTGCAGAAGGCCGGCATGAAGGCCGAATCCGTGGGCATGATGCCAATCTACACCGGTGTCAAGGGTGAAGAGAAGCAGGGCTTGGCCACTGGTTCCGAGAACTACTGGTGCATCAACGACAAGGCCTCCGACGCCGACAAGAAGGCCACCGAGGACTTCCTGTCTTGGGTGATCACCTCCGACACCGGCAAGAAGGCCATCTCTCAGGACATGGGCTTCACCACCCCGTTCAAGACCTTCGATGATGTCAAGTTTGACAACCCGCTGACTGAAGCCGCTGTTGAGGATCAGAAGTCCGGCAAGACCCAGGTTTCTTGGAACTTCACCATGATGCCGTCCGAAGAGTGGAAGAACAAGGTCGGCCAGGCACTGCTCGAGTACGCGCAGGGCACCGGCAAGTGGGATGCCGTCAAGACCGCCTTCGTGGACGGTTGGGCTTCCGAATACGAGGCTTCGCACTGAGTCTCATAGAGTCCCATAGCCGATAAGCAACAATCCGCGGCGCCCCTGCCATTTCCTTCTCCGGGGGCGCCGCTTTGTATTGCTGAGTCTCGCACAAAATCGTCCGCCGCAGAAAAGTGTGAGGCACGCACCCGCTCAATCGCACGCTGTGGGGCCATGAATCGGCGATTTTTCGCCATTCTCCACAATGTGCGATTGAGCGTTATTGTGCGGTTGCCTCACACTTTTTCTATGGTGGGCTTTGTTGTGTGAGCCTACTTAACGCGGGAGGTGGAGGAGCGGACCTTCAGCTGGGCCGGGAACACGATGTAGGGTTGCTCAATCGGCTTTTCGTCAATGAGATCGAGCGTCATGCGGGCTGCCACGCGGGCCATTTCCACCGGATCCTGGCGGATGGTGGTCAGGCCGATATCGCCGGTGTAGAAACTATCGTCGTAGCCGATCAACGAGACGTCGCCGGGCACGGAGAATCCATTGCGCTCCAGCTGGAACATAAGCGGCAAAGCAATGCCATCCTCTTGGCATGCGATGGCGGTGGGCATCTCGTCTTGGCTTATGAGTTGGTTGACCACGTCGCTGATTTCATAACGTCCATCGTCATCGACCTTGCAGACGATAACCTGCGGCTCGATGCCTTCCCTGCGGCAGCAGGCGGTGAATGAGTCGAATCGGCTTTGCACGGAGAAGCTCAGCGACACCTCGCGATTGGTGCTGATGTAGGTGATGCGGCGATGTCCGAGATTGATAAGATGGCGGGCGGCCAGCGTGGAGCCCTGCACATCGTCGATATTGACGGCGGCGGTAAAGCCGCGGGCTTCGGGTTCGACTGAATTGATGCCGACGATCGGCACGCCGACCGAAGCCAGTTGCGCGATTTCGTTGTTGTCGATATCGAAAGACGCCACAATCACGGCATCGGCGTTACGGCGTACCGGCAACATCTCGAAGAATTCCTTGCGCTCCTCGATGCTGGAAATCTGGAATACCGAAATATCGTAGCCCTGCGTGTGCAGCACCTCGTTGAGCCCCTCGATGACCGAGGCGGTGAACCACAGGCGGATATGGCCGCTCATCAGTACTGCGATGCGCAGGGAGCGGCCGGATTTCAGGGCCGCAGCCGAGCGGGAGAGTGAGAAATTGAGTTTGTCGGCGATGGCGAGCACGCGCTCGCGGGTCTTGGCCGACACCAGATCCGGCCTGGTGAAGGAACGTGAGACGGTGGAGATGGAGACGCCGGCCTCGCGGGCGACATCCTGAATGCTCGTAGCCATTGCAGCCCCCTTGCGTTGAATGGAAAATCGCAATACACATGCACAACTGACTCCAGTGTACATGCTGATTGATTGATCTGCGGCGATGACAACGATTGTATTACAAACGTTTGCAAAGTGTCTATGTCGGCGTTAGATTGGCTTTATATAGCCATTATCTTAGGTGAAAGAAGATTGCTGGAGCCGGAGTGTGCTCGAACTTGAAACGCCTAAAATGACAACGTTTGACATATAATGATTCGACGTTTACTATGAACATAGGCTTGAACGAGAACAGGCCGTGCATGCGGTTCTCGATCGGCAAGCTCGCATTGAGTTGAACTCCGCAGCCGGCGCACGATGCAGTGTCACAACGCAGCGGACTCAAGGAGGAGGAAAAGTCATGATCAGCATGGCTGGCAAGGCGATACGCAGATGGTGGGCGCTGTTCGCGCTCCCCACATTCGCCGCATTCATCATCGGGTTCCTGGTGCCCTTCATCATGGGCGTCTACTTAAGCTTCTGCGAATTCACCACCGTTACCGACGGTGAATGGGTGGGGCTTAAGAACTATGGCAAAGCGTTGAAAGACAAGGAATTCCTGCACGCGCTCGGCTTCTCCACCGCGTTCACCATCGTGACCACCATCGTGATCAACGTGATCGCCTTCGCCATCGCCTACATGCTGACCAAGGCGATCAAGGGCTCCACGCTGTTCCGCTCGGTATTCTTCATGCCGAACCTTATCGGCGGCATCATCCTGGGCTACATCTGGCTGCTGCTCCTGAACGGCGTACTAGCCCACTGGGGCCGCGCCCTGACCTATAAGGCGTCCTACGGGTTCTGGGGCTTGGTCATCCTGGTGTGCTGGCAGCAGATCGGCTACATGATGATCATCTACATCGCCGGCCTGCAAGCCCTGCCCACCGATGTGCTGGAGGCCGCGGCCGTGGACGGCGCCAACGGACGGCAGACCATGTTCCGCATCATCATCCCGCTGATGATGCCGTCCATCACCGTGTGCTCCTTCCTGACCGTGACCAACGGTTTCAAGCTCTACGATCAGAACCTCGCATTGACCAACGGTGCGCCGAGCAACATGTCTGAAGGTCTGGCGCTGAACATCACCCGCACCTTCTACGGCCGTATGGGCTGGGAAGGCGTCGGCCAGGCGAAGGCCGTGCTGTTCTTCATCCTGGTCGCGGTCATCGCCCTGATTCAGAACAAGCTCACCACGAGCAAGGAGGTGGCAGCCTGATGAACGAGAACAAGCCTGTGAAGCATGGCGCATTATGGACCGTGCTGTTTGCCGTTGTCTCCCTGTTCTGGATTTTCCCGATCGTCCTGGTGCTGATCAACTCCTTCAAGCAGAAGGCGTACATCTCCAAGAACGCGTTCTCCCTGCCTGCCGGCAAGGCGTTCGTGGGACTTGAGAACTATGTGCGCGGCATCGAGACCACGCAGTTCTTCGCCTCCTTCGGCTGGACGTTGCTTATCACCGTCGGCTCGGTGGTGCTGATTCTGGTGTGCACCTCGATGTGCGCATGGTGGATCGTGCGCGTGAACAACTGGGCCGCGAAGCTGCTCTACACCCTGTTCCTGTTCAATATGATCGTGCCGTTCCAGATGGTGATGTTCACCCTCTCCAAGATCGCCGACATGCTGAAGCTCAATACCCCGTGGGGCCTGTGCATCGTGTACCTCGGTTTCGGTGCCGGTCTGGCCGTGTTCATCTTCACTGGCGTGATCAAGGGCATCCCGCAGGAGCTTGAGGAGTCCGCCATGATCGACGGCGCGTCAGTGCCGCGCATCTTCTTCCAGATCGTGGTGCCGATTATGAAGCCGTCGATCGTCTCGGTGGCCATCCTCGAAGCCATGTGGATCTGGAACGACTACCTGCTGCCGTACCTGACGCTCGACCTCGGCAAGTACAAGACCGTCTCGGTCGCCGTGCAATACCTCAAGGGCGGCTACGGTTCCGTGGATATGGGCGCCATGATGGCCTGCCTGGTGCTGGCCATCATCCCCATCATCGTCTTCTACTTGGTATGCCAGAAGTATATAGTCTCTGGTGTCATGGCGGGAGCCGTCAAGGGCTGACGACTCGCGTCGTCAGCCCATGGCTGGAAGCCCAGTGGGCTTCCAGCAGGCTCCAGGCTGAGCCGCGACAGCGGCGAAGCTAATGATGAGCCTCGTCGTAGGCGAGTCCGTAATTGCAGGGCCGAAGGCGGAGCGGTCAAGGGTTGAGCCCGACAATTTGGCTCCCCTCCCTGAGGGGAGCCAAAAGCTGTACAAGGAGTAGTTGATGAACTGGCTGGCACCGGACTCGAAATTCATGCGCGCGTGGAGCAATCTTGTTGACGGCGTATGGATCAACATTCTGATGCTGGTCACTTCGATTCCGATCATCACCATCGGTGCGGCCCTGACTGCCGGCCATGATGCTTGCCGCCGCTCCATCGAGGGCGAGGGCAAAGGCGTAACCTCCAACTACTTCAAGTCATTCAAAACCAACTTCATCAAAGCCACACTGCTGTGGCTGCCGTTCTTGGTGGCGCTGATTGCACTGGTCTGGTCATGGATCGTCCTGCAGATCACGCCGCTGCTCATCATCAAATTCGCGCTGACCATCCTCTGGCTTATCGGTTTCGAATGGGTGTTCGCGCTTCAGGCACGCTTCGAGAACACCGTGGCCGGCACCTTGAAGAACGCCTTCATCTTCGGCATCTCCCACATCGCGATGACCGTGGCCCT